>ERZ791607.1384-NODE-1384-length-17221-cov-15.215717_pt1 | contig 17221 bp, 10 predicted proteins | sample MGYA00509964_ERZ791607 | MGnify/ENA primary metagenome ERZ791607 (study PRJEB30046, sample SAMN00791907) | human gut metagenome | study: EMG produced TPA metagenomics assembly of the A metagenome-wide association study of gut microbiota in type 2...
CAGGCAGCCCGATGTGTCCTTGTCCAGGCGGTGGACGATGCCCGGGCGTTCCACTCCGCCGATGCCGGAGAGGTCCCCGCAGTGGTGGAGCAGGGCGTTTACGATGGTGCCGTCCGGGTTGCCGGCCGCGGGATGCACGACCATGCCGCTTTCCTTGTTGATGACTACCACGTCTTCATCTTCATACAGGATGTCCAGGGGGATATCCTGAGGCTGGGCTTCCGCCGGTTCCGGTTCCGGAATGCGGACGGTGATGGAATCACCGCGGGAGACGGGGTTTTTAGGCTTGGCGGGAGAGCCGTTGACCAACACATCCCCGCTTTTGATCAGGCTCTGGATCCTGGAGCGGGAAAGCTCCGGAAGGTGGGCGGCAAGGTATTGATCCAGGCGGATTTTCCCGTCGGCGTCGTCCGTAGTCAGATTCATGTTCCGTGGAGTTTGGTCAATGGCTGTAGGCGGAGGGCGGCAGGTCAATAAAAGTGTAGTCCAGCCCGTAAACATCCTTGAGAAGAAGCCCCAGGGCCTTTACGCCGAACGTCTCCGTAAAGTAGTGGCCGCCGAAGACCAGATTGACTCCCAGTTCCTGGGCCAGGGGGATGTTCCAGTGGGAGCCTTCCCCGGTCACGTAGGTGCGGCAGCCGAGGGCCGCTGCCTGGGCAAGATCATCTCCCGCGCCTCCGGTACAGATGAAGACATCTCCGGCCGGAGCCTCCGGGGAATCTTTCCAGAAGGCCTGCACGGGCGCGCCGAGGACGGTTTCCAGTTTTTGCTCCAATTCCGCGCATGTACCTGAAAATTCTCCGTGCGTACCGAGGGAAACGCCGTGGTAGTCCAGCCCATCATGGGAACATGGCCGGAGGCCGCAGGCCTTCGCCAGCAGGGCATTGTTGCCGTATGCGGGGTGGACGTCCAGAGGAAGGTGGGCGGCGTAAATCGCCAGGTTCCCGTCCATGGCGGCTTTCAGCTTCCGGTAGGCGATGCCGGTAATGGGCTGCATGGGCTGCCAGAAAATGCCGTGGTGAAGAAGGAGCAGGTCCGCCCCTGTTTCCAGGGCAGCATGAATGGCCTTTTCTGAGCCGTCCACGGCGGCGGCCACCTTGGAAACGGAGCCTCCGTTTTCCAGTTGAAGGCCGTTCAGGGCGCGGGGGGCGTCCGGAATGGAGTCCACGGAAAGGATTCCGTCCAGAAAGGAGATGGCGGTGTGCAGCTCAATCTTGCTCATGCGGGAGGAATGGTTAGTTATCTTCCGAAAGGCTGGCGCCGAGCAGGCGCACGGCGTCCATGTTCAGGATAAAATAATTCGGGGTTGTATTTACTCTGCCGTAATAAAATCTGCTGTATCCGGCCTCCCCCGCCGGGGCGATTTCCAGCGTGATGACTTTGTCCTCCGTTTCCGGTTCCGGGGCAAAGGTAATGTCGCCGGTCCCGGATTTGGTTGGCACGGGGGGCGCCTCCTTGTAAGACTGGAGGATGAGTTTCAGGCGGAAAACGGGATTTTTCAGGGCTTCATGCGCTGTGGCGTCCGTATAGGGAAGCCAGGCGCTCACCTCCATTTTTTCCAGTTCGTCCAGATAGCGGTTGGCGCGGTTCGGGTTGATATTCAGGGTTTCATCCTTCCCGTTCCTGGAAGCCGTCCAGGAATCGTCCAGACGGTCGAATTTCAGGACCAGGGGGCCTCCGGAACCGATGCGTTCCAGGTGCATTTCTCTGAGGTCAAACCTGCTGAAGGAAAGAAGCCTCTTTTTTTTCCAGGCCAGGGCATCTGCCAGCAAATCCCTCATGTAGGCGTTGTCCAGTATGACGACGGTGGGTTTCCCGGCCTGGAGGGCATACCAGGAACCGTCCGCCCCCTTGGAGAAAAATACCGTCACGGGGGGGCGGGACTCTTCACCGGGCTTGGGCAGAAGGGACATGGTGAGCGTCATTCTGGGATTATCCAGCCCGTATACGGAAAGATCCGTAGCCTTGTCCGAGGCGAATCCGGCCACTTTCCCCTGTTTAACTGTTTTCAGCAGGGAAATGAGATGTTCCGGATTCGCTTCCTGGTAACGGGCGCCCTCTGCCGTGTACAGCCAGGTGGGCTTGATGCCTTTTTTCTCATCCCCCTGAATGAAGCGGGCGATGGTGGGGTAATCCTGAAAGCTCTTGCGGATGGAAAGGCCGGTAATTTTGTAATCCCCGATGTCCGTCAATTGCTTGGAACGCAAAAGGCCCAGATCCAGCGGAATATTGCGTACGCCGGGAATTTCCTTGTTGGTTTCCGTCGTTTGAGCCAGTTCAAAGACGGCCTTGCGGTCGGAAACGGTGGCCTTGACCAGTTCGGACAGGCTTCCGTTGTCGGAGGGGGGGTAAATCCGGAGCGTGACGGGCTGTTCCTCCATTTGCAGGGATTTGCCGTCTTCTGAAAGACGGCCTGTGAAATTCCTGATGGAAACGGAGGTGATCTGATCATCCGTCATGTCCGGTACGCTTGTTTCCTCCGGGTTGTATACGCGAACGGCGGTCAGCTTTTGGAGCGTGCCCAGCAGCACATCCATCATGGCCGGGTCCGTATCCAGAGAAAGGGGATACGTGATTTTCCAGGGAGAGCCGGGAGTCTCGCGTTTCAGGGCGATGCGCTGGCCCCGGTTGTTGATTTCAATGGAGGCGGGCATGGCCGGATGCAGGAGCAGGGGACGATGGTCCCGAAGCTGGCGGATACCGGATTTGAACAGAGGAAGGATGTTGCCGGTGCCCACCAGAATGCGGGTGTCCCGTCCGTAGAAATCCGTCTGCATATAGGTGGTGTCATCCGTGGTCTTGTTCTCCGGATCGTCCACCAGCCAGGGCGCCGGGGAACCCAGCGTATAGCGCGCTACGGTGGAGGAACGCTTTCCGTCGTCGCTCATTTCCTTGAGAGTGATGGTAACGGGGGTGGTCTTTACACCGAATTCCTTCAGGGAAGCGGAATCAATTTTGTGCAGAGGCAATGCGTCCACAATGCTGGTGGAATACGTGTACTGGAGAATGGCCGCCGCCGCGCGAGGGTCCATACGGTCGTTCCAGGGTTTTTCGCACCACCAGACGCCGTTGGGCTTACGGCGGAATTCCGCGACATCCCCCACGCAATTGATGCGCATCCAGGAAACCTCGTTCATTTCTTCCCGGGTGTATGGGAAAAGCCGTTCTCCGGAACTGAAGGCGGTGCGCCCGATGATGCGGGACAGGTTGCCGTCAATGGTGAGGAGCACCGCCGCGCCGACAGAAGCGAGGGTGATGAGGATGAGAAGGATAAAGCGGAATGTGCGCATGTGCTTCCGGTAATGGGCGTGGATGGGGTTAATGACGGCGAGTGTTCCAGATAATCAGGGCGATCAGCAGCGCCAGCAGGGGAAGGCCGATATTCGTCAGGAGTTCCAAAACGCCCAGGGCGTTGCGGTCCAGATTCAGCTTGACGGTCAGGTCATGGCGAGAACCGAGGCCGCGCAATTCTTCACGGTCCGTCATCCAGCCGATCAGCGTGCGCATGAAATCCCTCTGCTCCGGTTTGATTTGCCGGGGCTGAAGCAGGTCCGTATTGCCAAGCAGAACCAGGCGTCCGGTAGTCTTGTTCTGGTTCACGTCTCCGGCATTCCCCCGGATAAGGGCCGCGCCGATCATCAGAGGCCCCGGATTGTCTTCCCTTGCGTCGAACTTGGCCGGGAACTGGTTGTATTTGGTTTCTCCGTAATAATCCTCCGTAGTCACCAGAAGGGGATACGGCGTAATGCGCTTCTGTTCCATGGCCGCGTTGTCGGAATCCAGAATGAGGGAGATGCTCTCCCCTTCCAGTCCGGTGCTGGAATTCCAGAATTCACGGGTGCAATTCAGGGAGGGGGCGAAAATGGAGTTAATTTCAAAAACGGAACGGTTGCTCCTGTTGCGGAGCATCACGCGGTCATTCTGGGGCCGCAGCCCCTGTTCGCGGAGAAAGCGGTAAAGCTGTTTGGGGGTGTCATTCTGGGGTTCCAGCATGATCAGAATGGCGGCGTTCGGTCGCGCCCAGTACCGCTGGAGCACTTCCGCCTCCTGCGGGGACAGATCATACCTGGAACCGATAATCATGAATCCTGCGGCATCTTCCGGAATCTCTTCCAGACCGCTCATGCGGATGGGCACAAGCTGCAGGTTGACGGAACGGCAGATTTTGCCCAGCGTCGTGAAAATGCTTTCCTCCTGGTTGTTGCTCAGGGTTTCGTTGAAGTTGCTCTTGTCCGCCGCGATATAGATTTTACGAGGTTCGCCGTTGGCCGCTCCGTAAATGCCGGCAGTCATCATGTCTTCAATCTGGAGCGCCACCGCCTTCATGCTTTTGCCGTCCGGCCCGGGGGCGTACACTACGAAGGCGTCTCCGGGCAGGATGCGCACGTGGGCGGCGTCCGCCTGGGTGCCTTCAAACGTCTTGAGTGCTTTTTCCGTATCTTCCCGGGCATCAATGATGACCAGGTTCTTCTTGAATTCAATTCCGTAGATATTGGAGATTTCACGGGCCTTGTTCGGCTGGCGGAGGGGATCCACGTACTCCACTTTCACCTTGCCGTTGGAATAACGTTCGTATTCCTCAAGAAGAGAACGCATGCGGGTGTAGTTCTGCGTGGTGCGCAGGAAAGCGAACGTGATTTTGACGGGGGTTTTGCGCTTCTGGATTTCCGGGGACTGGAGCATGTTGATGCTCTGACGGGATATTTCATAGCGCTGGTCTTCCGTCAGGTCCCGGCGGTAATACTCGTGGCAGCCCACGTAATTCAGGCATACGACGATAAGGAACAGCAGGAAAAGCTTGATCCAGGTCATCCAGGGGCGTTTGACCTTGCGGGAGGCGGGCTGGGAGGCTTCCGCGGCCGCGGCGGGGGTGTCTGGTGTTTCGCTCATAGATAGATAAAAATAAAAAAGGGTGAAGGCAGAATGAATCAGTGTTTCCAGCGGCGGTGGTCAATGATGCGGATGGTGACGGCCAGCGTCAGAACCGTCATGGTCAGGTAAAATATGACGGGGCGCGTGTCAACCAGCCCGGCGGAAAAGCGGTCCAGATGTTCCGAGCAGGACATGTAGTGGAAAATCCCCGCTGCGGGAAATTCCCCCCACACCACGGGAATCAGCCCCATGAAGAAAATCAGAACCAGCAGGCCGATGGTGATGATGCCGGAAATAATCTGGCTGCCCGTCATGGAAGAGGCGAAAATGCCAATGGCCGTGAACCAGGCGCCGATCAGCAGCAGAATAGCGTATGCCCCGGCCCAGTCCGCAAGGCGGTAGGGAAGAACCATGCCCGCATCATACCCGTAAATCCACTGTACAATCAGGTTGGACCAGTCCGCCAGGAGGGGGTATAGCAGCATGGGCAGCCACAAGATGATGTAAAAAGCGTACGCGGAGAAGTATTTTCCCAGGACCACCTGCCATGTCTTGATGGGCGTGGTAAGCAGGGATTCCAGCGTTCCCGTCTTTTCCTCCTCCGCCAGGGAGCGCATGGTGAGCAGTGGGAAGATGAACAGGAAGTAAAACCAGAACATGGGGGAATGCAGGATGAAGAACAGGATGCCTTCCTTCTGCGGGGCCAGTTGAAAAGCCTTCAGCGTGCCGGACAGGGAGACGCTCTGAAGGGCCATGACGAAAGCCAGGATAACCCATCCGTACGGAGTCATTACGTAGCTTCTGAGTTCTTTTCTGAAAATGGTAAGTACTGGAGACATGGGGAGAAAAGGGAAATGGGAGGTGGTGGATGGGCGGGGATGGAAAATGGGGGTTAATCTTTACGGGTCATTTCCACGAACACTTCTTCCAGCGTGGGGGTGTGGCGGTAAATATGGCGCAGGGGGCATCCCTGTTCCGCAAGGAGGCGCGCGGCCTTTTCACGGGTATCCGTCCCGGCCTCCGCGCGTACGGTCAGCGTATGCCAGCCGTCGGCGTCCGTTCCTTCATGGATGACCTTCTTCACATGTTCCAGATTTTCCAGTTTCTGCGTAATCAGGGCCAGGTCTCCCCGGAATTCCAGCGTAATCTTGCCGGCGGCCCGGAGATTGGCCGTCAGGTTGGAGGGGGTATCCGCCGCCTTGATAGTTCCCTGGTCAATGATGATGACCTTGTTGCAAATCATTTCCACCTCACTGAGAATGTGGGTGGAAAGAATAATGGTGTGGTTGGCCGCCAGACCTTTGATTAGCTCTCGTATCTGGCGTATCTGGTTGGGGTCGAGACCGTTGGTAGGTTCGTCAAGGATCAGCAGGTCCGGTTCCCCCAGCAGGGCGTCCGCCAGGCCTACGCGCTGGCGGTAGCCTTTGGAAAGGGTGCGGATCATCTTGCGGCGCACGGGATCCAGGCCGCATTGTTCTACAACCTTGGAGACGGCAGGCCAGATCTGCTTGGAAGAGATGCCTTTAAGCCTGGCGCGGAATTTCAGGTATTCCGTGACGCGCTGGTCGTCGTAAAGGGGCACGTGTTCCGGCAGGTAGCCCAGATGTTTGCGAGCCTCCAGGGGATTTTTCACAATGTCAAACCCCGCAATCGTGGCTGTGCCGGAAGTGGGGGGCAGATAGCCGGTCAGCATGCGCAAAGTCGTGGTCTTGCCTGCGCCGTTCGGCCCCAGGAACCCTACGATTTCCCCCTTTTCAATCTGGAAGGAGGCATTCTTTACCGCTTGAAAGCGGCCAAACTCTTTGGAAAGCTGGTCGGCGTGGATCATGGAATCAATGGGAACAGGGTGATTCTAATCCAAACCGCTTTCGCCTCAAGCTTATTCTCCCCTGCGCCGCGGAAGCGCTTCTTCCGCCTGAAAAGCCATGGGGGCTAACGGGACCGATGCTTTTCCTGTCTGGCCGGGAGGGAATGAAGATAAGGAAATCAATCCCTCAACTCTTCTTCCAGCCTCTGGACGATGTCCCTCACGCGTACATCTTCTTCCATACGGGAGGCGACCAGCTTATTCGCATGGATGACGGTGCCGTGGTCCCGGCCGCCGAATGCCTGGCCGATATCTTTCAGGGAGCGTTCCGTCAGGCGGCGGCTCAAGTACATGGCGATCTGGCGCGGAAAGGCGATGCTGTTGGGGCGGCGCTTGCCGGTCAGATCGCTGACCTTGAGTTCGTAAAAATCCGCCACGCGCTTCTGGATGGAATCCACGGTCAGGATGCGGCTTGTTTCTTCCCGCAGGATGTCGCGTAGAAGCTGCTCAATTTTGGCGATGTCAGGCATGTCTCCGGACAGGGAAGTAAAGGTGGCTACACGGAGCAGTGCGCCTTCCAGACGGCGCACGCTCTTCTGGATGCGGCTGGCCAGAAACTCCAGAATTTCGTCGGATACGTTCATGCCAGCCCGGTCGCGCTTGCTGCGCAGGATTTCCAGCCGTGCGTTGTCGTCCGGAAGGTTCAATTCTACCGTAAGTCCGGATTCCAGGCGTGCCGCCAGCCGGGGATCCAGATTGGAAATATCGCATGCGGCGGCGTCTGCGCAAATCACGATGGTTTTGTGGGCATGGAACAGTTCGTCAAACGTATGCAGAAATTCCTCCACCGTTTTTTCCTTGCCGGAAATAAACTGCACGTCGTCCACCAGCAGGACGTCAGCCTTGCGGTACTTGCGGCGCAGTTTGGTGAAGCTTTGTCCGTTCTGGGTCCGGGAAGCGTCAATAAATTCATTGGCGAACTGTTCGCCCGTGACGTACACCACATTGGTGGATGAATCCTGATGAAGCACCTCATGGCCGATGGCCTGGAGCAGATGGGTTTTGCCAACGCCGGATTTTCCGTACAGGAAAAGCGGATTGAACAGGGCCCGTTCCGACTGTGCGGCGGACAGCCCTGCCTGATAAGCAAAGCGGCTGTCTTCATAAACCACAAACGAATCGAACGTATATAAGTCATTCAGGCATGCCCTGGCGGCCGGTGTGCGCTGTTTTTTTGCCGGTGCGGCCGGGGAATCCGCCGTCTGCGGCGTTTTGGCCCGGGAGGAAGCCTTTTGCGGCTGGCCTTCTGCAGCGGGCATGGAAGCCACTTCATCCGTGCAGATGAACTTTATCTGGCGTTCCGTGCCCAGAGCCAGCATGGCGGCCTGCTTCAGCTCCGGCGTATAGCTGTTTTCCACCCAGAGGGCGGCCATAGGATCGTCGCACACCAGCGTCAGCGCCTTCCCTGAATCCTCCAGCAGGGAAAACTTGGGAAACCACAATCCATAAACCTCCGGGGACATGATTGTTTGCAAGGCTCCCGTGATTCTGGACCAGGTGGCTGACAGTTCTGATGGCGGCGTCATTGTTATTGGAAATAAAAGATGTTGCTGGTTAGAAATAGCCGTAAGGCGTTCCGTCCCGCTACGAGGCCGCCCGCGGATGGAACCGGATCAGGTTCATCCGCAGCCGTGACAGCTCGTGGCGTCCATCGGGGTGGAGAAGGCGAACTCATCCGCTTTCAGCTCGACACCCCGGTTGACGGGAGCGCCAAATTACTGATTTGCGACTGAGAAAAAAATATCTTTTTGAAACAGCGCGAGTCATCGTTCCTCGGCCCTACGTTCCACGGGGGTTCCACATGAAAAAATATTTTGTTCTTGCTTCCTCCGATAATTTAGTCCTCCTGAGTATATTTTCTGTGTAATTTTATAAATTATTTATTGTCAATATATTATGGTTTTGTTACAGGCTTGGGTGACGAAAAGGACATGATTACGCCGCCGGAAATCAACCACTTACAGGAACCGGATTGGAACTGCACGGGAAGATGCAGAAGGGAGGCGTTCCGCATGGTTGACAACAGACGGACGGAAACCTAACGTGGGCTGCATCATGGAACAAATGGAACAGCCAGAGGAAGCATGCCTGTCTCTCTGCCGGGGGAAATTTCTGGAACTCCTGAAAGAGGGAAGGTGGGAATACGTGCGCCGGGTGAATGCCAGCGGAGCTGTTATGATCGTGGCCGTGACGGAAGAAGGAGAACTGCTTCTGGTGGAAGAATACCGTGTTCCCCTGCATGCCCGGACCGTAGGGCTGCCTGCGGGTATTTCCGGGGATGAAGGGGAGGAAAGCTCGCTGCAGTCCGCCCGGCGTGAACTGGAAGAGGAAACCGGGTACCGGGCGGATTCCTGGACGTATCTTCTTGCGGGGCCTTCCTCTCCGGGATTGACTACGGAAATGGTATCTTTCTATATGTCGGAAGGCCTGCATCGAATATCGGAAGGAGGCGGTGTGGCCCACGAAAATATTACTGTGCACCGCATTCCTCTTACTCTGGTGCATGACTGGCTGATGGAGCAGATGGAGCAGGGAAAAGTGGTGGATCCGAAAATCTTTATGGGTCTCTATTTCCTGTCCCGCTCTGTCAATGGCATGGGGCTGGAGGAATAATCATACCCTGCGTTGTAAATGTCGGTATGCAGGAAATGGTCCGGGACGCGGGCCATATGAGACGGTTGAGTGGAAAAATGATTCATCAGTAATGATTTCCCCGGAGGGAAAGGCGGATTGTCATGATAAAATGCTCCTGAACCATAAAAAAATCTGGACATTCTTTCCAATCCGGGCTAAATATCTCCCCGCCTTACGGCATCAACCACTTAACGGCAGGGTAGCTCAGTGGTAGAGCAGAGGACTCATAAGCCTTTGGTCGGGTGTTCAAATCACCTCCCTGCTACCATCTTCAAAGCCCCTTAAATCCAACGGTTTAAGGGGCTTGTTACTTTTAGAGCATAGTTTACATTCCATGCTGGAAAACAGTGAAAAAGGGTATAATGTAGTCAAAAAAGCATGCACAATTATGCACAGCTTGGTTGACGATTGGAAGCCGCGCCCCTGCACTTCCCGCCCTGGAAAACCGTGGCGGGTTGTCATCCCTGAGCGCATATCCCACGCGGGGATATGAATGTTGGATTGGAGTTCCTCTTGTGAGAAGCTGCGCTTTCTTTTCTCAAGATTTTGCCGTTTAGCACACCGCATGAAGTTAAAGCTCCGGCGCCTGGCGGATGCGGGAAAATAAAAAAATCATTGTTTTTGGCCATGCGGCGGAGGAGACAGGGGGGGAATGGGTTTTAGATGCTGCGGCGTATCATCAGAGCAGTTAAACCAAAAAGGCCCGGAGAAGCCGCAGCCGGGAACTGTTGTCCGCCCGTTTGGACCAGTGAATTCCGCCCATAAGCAGGAACGGGGCAAGATTGGTCAATAGAAAACTATTTCAGCCTTAACCCGAAAACCCCGGATTTGCGGCCGCTGAGTTCCAGGGTGCGCAGACGTTCCGGAGGCAGGCTGTCGCGGGAAAATTCCGCGTAATGCATGCGGTCCCGGAAGTAATGGACGGCACTTTGGGAGAGGGCGAAGATGAATTCCATTCCCATTTCCTCCGCTTTTCTTTTGGCAAATTCACATAGTGCGCGGCCATAGCCGCGTCCTTCATGGCGGTGCTTGATGTACAGGCAGCCCAGTTCCGCGCTGTGGTGCTCCGGGTAGGGATAAACGGCAACGCAGCCCACGATGCTGTCGTCCAGGGTCAGCACGTAGTAACTGTCCATTCTGGCGGCAATGTCTTCGTAATTCCGGTTGACTAATTTGGAGTCTACCACGGAACGGGCGATCATGGAGAGAAGCTCCGGAATATCTTCTTCTTTCAGCGGGCGTATTTCCCGGTAGGAGTCCGTGTGAACCATGGTTCCTACGCCTTCTTCAGAGAAGAGTTCCTCCACCAGCACGCCGCGCATTTTCCCATCCAGCAGGTGTACGCGGGGGATTCCCGCCCGGCAGGCTTCCGCCGCCTGGTCAAGCAGTTCGCGGTGGGTTACGTTTCCTGCCAGCTCCGCTACTTCCGATTCCAGAATGGCGGCAATGGGGCGTCCGTCCAGGGACGGAACCTTGTGGTCATTGAGCAGGGCGATGTATTTGGAGGCCCCCAGGCTGAAAGCCATATGGACGGATTCCGGGTCAAAGGAGCCGGAACGGCCGGAAGCCACCACGGGAATTTGGTGACGCCCCAGGATTTCCCGGACTCTTTCCCGGACAAGCTGGCCGCCTTTTAACGGCGCTTCCACCAGGGCGGAGCGCATTTCACAGACGCGCGTGTGTTCGTACAGCGCGGAAGCGTCCGCCCCTTCCACAATCAGAACGGGCCTGACGCCTATTTCCTGCAGTACATCCAGGTCCAGCAGGGCGTCCACCAATTCCTCGGAATCCACCAGAGGACGTTCCACATGCACGGCAAAGATTTTATCCCTGAAGTACGGAACATACTCCAGCACGGAACGGACATTGGCGGATTTGTTGGGAGGGAGCGTAGCCAAGGCTGACCGGAAGCTTGGGGCCGTGGGAAAAGGATAATTCCATTTTCCCACGGCCTGTAAGTGATGCGCTGCGTTTTTAGAATGTACGGGTATCCGCGGAATCCCGGTTGTCCATGGTTTCCGCGAAGTCCTGGGAGTCCAGAGTGACGGCAATTTCTTCTCCGTCTCCGGGGGCCGGCGTTTCCGCCGACGCGTGGGAGGCTTCTTCCTTGCGGAGCACGACGCTGACCTTGCGCTTGGGCATGACCAGTTTGGGTTCCGCCACGGCTGGTTTGTAACCTTCCCCAATGGTGGTGGCGTCGGAAATGACGGCCGGGGCCTGTTCCGGTTCCGCCTGCCGGGCGGATTGTTGTTCACGTGCCCGGGAGACTTGTTCCCTCAGGGCGGAGAGCAGGTCCGAAGGCATGCCGTCAAAGCCGATTTCCGGCAGGCTGGTTCCGCCTTCCTGATTTTCGTCGGAAGATTCAAACTGGGGTAGGCTGGCCAGGAAGTCCTCAAAGGCGTCCAGGTTGGTGGTGCTCTTGAAGAGGTTGCTGATGGCTTCGCTCTTGATGCTTTCCATCAGGGTGATGAAGAGATCGTAAGCTTCCGATTTGTATTCCACCAGGGGGTCTTTCTGCCCCTGGGCGCGGAGGCGCACGCCTTCCCGCAGGGAGTCCATGTTGTACAGGTGTTCCTGCCACATTTTGTCAATGGCCCCCAGGATGATCTGGCGTTCCATGTGGTCTAGGTATTCCGGGCGTTCGCGGGAAGCCTTGTCTTCATAAGTGGCCTTGACCTTGTCAATGAGGAAGGCAATGGTGTCGTCTATGGGCCGTTCTTCCAGCTTGGCGGCCTCCGCCGTGAGTCCCAGCGGGAAGGATGCGTTCATCCAGGCGAGCAATTCGTCCGGGTGGGTGACGCCTTCCGCATCCGGGTCCAGGAATTCATGGGCGCGCGTGGCGATTACTTCTTCCAGAATATCGTAAATCATTTCGCGCGGGTTTTCCGTGGAAAGCACTTCATTCCGGTATCCGTAAACGATTTCGCGCTGCTTGTTCATTACGTCATCATAGTCCAGCACGTGCTTGCGCCACATATAGTTGCGCTGTTCCACCCGTTTCTGGGCGGATTCCACGGATTTGTTCAGGAAACTGTGTTCCAGCGCTTCACCGTCGGCTACGCCCAGGCGTTCCATCATCTTGGTCATGCGTTCCGCCGCGCCGAAGTTGCGCATCAGGTCGTCTTCAAAGGAGATGAAGAACTGTGAGGCGCCGGGGTCCCCCTGGCGGGAGCAGCGGCCGCGCAGCTGACGGTCAATGCGGCGGGATTCATGGCGTTCCGTACCCAGGACGAAGAGGCCGCCGAGGTCGGCTACGCCTTCGCCCAGCTTGATGTCCGTGCCGCGGCCCGCCATGTTGGTGGCGATGGTGATGGCCCCCTTCTTACCGGCCTGTGCGACGATCTCTGCCTCACGCTCGTGGTTCTTGGCGTTCAGCACGTTGAAGTCGCGGGTGTACTTCTGCAGCATCTTGGCGAGAGTCTCGCTCTTCTCGACGCTGACAGTACCCACCAGGACTGGCTGGCCGTTCTTGTGGCACTCCATGACCTGCTTGATGACGGCATTGTATTTGCCGTTGATGGTCTTGTAGATGGCATCCGGGTAATCCTTGCGGATGACAGGGCGGTTGGTGGGGACGGTAACGATGTTCAGACCGTAGATCTCGGTAAATTCGGTGGCCTCCGTCTTTGCCGTACCGGTCATACCGGACAGCTTCTTATACATACGGAAGTAGTTCTGGAAAGTGATGGTCGCCAGTGTCTTGCTCTCGGCGGCGATCTTCACGCCCTCCTTGGCCTCGATGGCCTGATGGAGGCCCTCGTTGTAACGGCGGCCGATCATCAGACGACCGGTAAACTCATCGACGATGAGCACTTCGCCGTCCTTCACGACGTAATCAATGTCGCGCTGCATCACACCGTAGGCTTTGATGGCCTGGTCGATGTGGTGGGCGAGGGTCATATTCTCTGCGGCAGCGAGGTTCTCGATCTTGAAATATTCCTCGGCCTTTTTGATGCCCTTAGCCGTCAGGGTGCAGGTCTTGTGCTTTTCGTCCACGATGTAATCGCCGTCAGCCTGCTCATCGGTCTCCACCTTGTCTTCCAGCTCGACCACAACGCTCTTGCGCAGAGTGCGGACGAAGCGGTCTACCTGGGTATACAGGCTGGAAGAGTCCTCTCCGCGGCCGGAGATGATAAGCGGCGTACGGGCCTCGTCGATGAGGATGGAGTCCACCTCATCGACAACGGCGTAGGCATGGCCGCGCTGCACCATGTTGTCTTTATAAGTCACCATGTTGTCGCGCAGATAGTCGAAGCCGAACTCGTTGTTGGTGCCGTAGGTAATGTCGGCGTTGTAGGCCTCCCGGCGGGCATCGCCATCCATGCCCTGCACGATCAGGCCCACCGACAGGCCCAGCCAGCGGTAAAGCTTGCCCATCCACTCGCTGTCGCGCTTGGCAAGGTAATCGTTGACGGTGACGATGTGGACACCCTCGCCGGTCAATGCATTCAGATAAGCAGGCAGCGTTGCCACAAGGGTCTTGCCTTCACCGGTCTGCATCTCGGCAATGTCGCCCCGGTGCAGGGCGATACCGCCGGTGACCTGCACCGGGAAATGCTTCATGCCCAGCACACGCCATGCGGCCTCGCGGCAGACAGCGAAGGCATCGGGCAGAATATCATCCAGCGTTTTGCCGTCGGCCAGCTTCTGCTTCAGTGCAGGAGTCTGGGCCTGCAGCTCGGCATCAGACATCGCCTGATACTTGCCTTCCAGAGCCAGCACCTGTTTGGTGAGGGGGTTGATCTTTTTCAGTTCCCGGTCAGAGAAGCTGCCAAAGAGTTTTTCAGCTAAGGACATTGGTCACACCTCATGATTCTTCAAAATAGCAAACGTCCGGGCCATTTTATTGCCCCAAAACGAATATTCACACATAAATATATGATACACCAAAAGCCCCATCCCGTCAAACCAGATGGTGAATTTTAGCCGGTTATTGAATGAATTTTCTGTAAATTCCTTCGACCTTTCCCACCATGGTCCGGTATCATCCTTTTTCGATGTAATAGCAGACGAGGTCTGTCGCGCCGCGCGTTGCATGGCGCATGGCTTTGTGCTCGACGCCCTCGTATTGGAAGCCCACTGCTTTCAGCAGTTTCCCCGAGGCGAGATTGTATGCATAGTGTCCTCCGGTAAACATCTCAGCGTTAGTTTTTTCGAAATAGGTCTGCATGACGGCCTGCAGCGCCTCCCGCGCGTAGCCCCTTCTCCGGGCGTCCGGTGCGATTTCGATACCAAACTCCCACCCCGGCACAGCCCGCTCTGCGTCCATCATGGACATCATCCCGATGACCCGGCCCGTCTCTCTGCACACAATGCTGTAGCGCGTCTGAGCTGCAAATTTCTGCATCAAACGCTCATACTCCTCATCCATCTCCTCAAAGGCATGGTAGCCGCCGCAATCCAGTGTCGTCTGCTCGTCAGACAAAATCGCAAAAACGTCCTCTGCGTCTCCGATGGCAAACTGGCGCAGCAGCAAACGCGGCGTCTCGATTTTTAATAATTCCATTTTTACCACTTTCTTTTCTCGGATACAAGAAAGCCGCCCTGAGAACTCTCAGAGCGGCATATTCAAGTCGGCGACTACCTATTTTCACAAGCCGTTTCCAGCTAACTATCTTGGGCACGAGTGAGCTTAACTGCTGTGTTCGGAATGGGAACAGGTGGAACCTCACCGTCATCGTCACCGACCATATGACTGACACAGTATATCACATTTCTGTGTATCTGTCCAGTGTTTAGAAGGACGTGCCTTCAAAACTGAATAATCACTGCTTACATTTTTTCGTTGACTCAAAGAGTCTCAAGCGAATTGTGGTCAAGCCCTCGACCTATTAGTACACGCTTGCTGAATGGATCGCTCCACTTACACATCGTGCCTATCAACCTTGTAGTCTTCAAGGGGTCTTACCTGATTAAATCAGTGGGATATCTTATCTTTGGGTCGGCTTCACGCTTAGATGCTTTCAGCGTTTATCCGATCCGTACGTAGTTGCCCAGCTATGCTCCTGGCGGAACAACTGGTGCGCCAGAGGTACGTCCGTCCCGGTCCTCTCGTACTAGGGACAGCTCCCATCAAATATCCTGCGCCCACGACAGATAGGGACCGAACTGTCTCACGACGTTCTGAACCCAGCTCGCGTACCGCTTTAATTGGCGAACAGCCAAACCCTTGGGACCGAATACAGCCCCAGGATGCGATGAGCCGACATCGAGGTGCCAAACCTCCCCGTCGATGTGGACTCTTGGGGGAGATCAGCCTGTTATCCCCAGGGTAACTTTTATCCGTTGAGCGATGGCATTTCCACTCACATACCACCGGATCACTAACTCCAACTTTCGTTACTGCTCGACCCGTCAGTCTCGCAGTTAGGCTCGCTTCTGCGTTTGCACTCTTTTGCTTGATTTCCGTTCAAGCTGAGCGAACCTTTGAACGCCTCCGTTACTCTTTAGGAGGCGACCGCCCCAGTCAAACTGCCCACCTAACAATGTCCCCCGACTCGATTCAGAGCCGCAGGTTAGAATTCCAATATCGCAAGGATGGTATCCCAACGGCCACTCCGCAACCGCCAAAGCGATTGTTTCCCAGTGTCCCATCTATCCTGTGCATGCAACATCGAAACCCAATATTAGGCTACAGTAAAGCTCCATGGGGTCTTTCCGTCTTGTCGCGGGTAACCGGCATCTTCACCGGTACTACAATTTCGCCGGGCGGGCTGTTGAGACAGTGCCCAAATCATTACGCCTTTCATGCGGGTCAGAACTTACCTGACAAGGAATTTCGCTACCTTAGGACCGTTATAGTTACGGCCGCCGTTCACTGGGGCTTCGATTCAATGCTTGCACATCTCCTCTTAACCTTCCAGCACCGGGCAGGCGTCAGCTCGTATACGTCATCTTTCGATTTAGCACAAACCTGTGTTTTTGGTAAACAGTTGCTTGGGCCGATTCTCTGCGGCTCCATCTCTGGAGCACCCCTTCTCCCGAAGTTACGGGGTCAATTTGCCGAGTTCCTTAACAACCCTTCTCCCGTTGGCCTTAGAATCTTCTTCCTACCTACCTGTGTCGGTTTGCGGTACGGGCACCTCAGAAATACACACAGCTTTTCTCGCCATCTTCCATCTCAGACTTCGGTACTAACTTCCCTCGATCTCTACCGGAACCAACACCCGGCTCTGAGACTTCAAATGTGTCCCTGTGCTTAACTCTTTTGGTGGTGACGGAATCTCTACCGTCTGTGCATCGGCTACGCCTTCCGGCCTCACCTTAGCTCCCGACTAACCTGGAGCGGACGAACCTTCCTCCAGAAACCTGAGGCTTTCGGCCATGCAGATTCTCACTGCATTCGCGCTACTCATTCCGGCATTCTCACTTCTATACACTCCACAGCCGCTTACGCTACTGTTTCTCCGCGTATACAACGCTCCCCTACCCAATGTATTACTACATTGCCTAAGCTTCGGTGTCAGGTTTAGCCCCGTTAAATTCTCCGCGCAAAGACGCTCGACCAGTGAGCTATTACGCACTCTTTGAATGAGTGGCTGCTTCTGAGCCAACATCCTGGTTGTCTGCGTATCTTCACATCGTTTTCCACTTAACCTGACTTTGGGACCTTAGCTGTAGATCTGGGCTGTTTCCCTTTTGACAATGACATTTATCTGACACTGTCTGACTCCCAAGCATCAATACTCTGGCATTCTGAGTTTGATAAGCTTCGCTAACCTCTCGGCCGCTAGGCTATTCAGTGCTTTACCTCCAGGTATCTAACTTGAGGCTAGTCCTAAAACTATTTCGGGGAGAACCAGCTATCTCCGGGTTCGATTGGAATTTCTCCGCTACCCACAGTTCATC
>ERZ791607.1390-NODE-1390-length-17115-cov-5.773447_pt1 | contig 17115 bp, 18 predicted proteins | sample MGYA00509964_ERZ791607 | MGnify/ENA primary metagenome ERZ791607 (study PRJEB30046, sample SAMN00791907) | human gut metagenome | study: EMG produced TPA metagenomics assembly of the A metagenome-wide association study of gut microbiota in type 2...
GCCCGTAACTACGGGCTTTTTGGCACTTTCATCTATTTTGTCAGTGCTATATGGTTGGGGTGGTAGGATTTGAACCCACGGAATGGAGGAGTCAGAGTCCTCTGCCTTACCACTTGGCGACACCCCAAAATATACTATTTAAGAATGATTTTTCATACTCTGTGACTGCTTTAATATTATATCATATTTAAAACTGCTTGTCAATACTTTTTTGAATTTTTTTTGATTTATCTTATTTCATACTATCATATGATATTATTAACCGAAACTGAAAATTATTCACACTATATAATTTTTTATATTGAAAAATAAACCGTAATAGTGTAAAATAGAATAAAAAACTGAAAGGAAATTGAATTAATGAGAATATATAGAGAAAATAATAGCCTTAAAATAAAATCCGGCAATTCCCAGGTATGGATTGAGCCTTGGGGCGAAAATTCACTGCGTGTCCGAATGACAAAAGAGCCTGTCATGAATGAAAATAACTGGGCGTTATGTGAGCCTGTAAAATATTGTGAAGCGAGCTTCAGCGAGGAAACTATAGATGTGACTGATCCGTGGTATATGTCTGATGAATACAGCAGATATCATCAGAAAGGAGTTAATCACACTATTACCAATGGTAAAATTACTGCAAAGGTATCGTTTGAAGGGTGCATAAGCTTTTTTAACCAGAACGGCGAATTGCTTACTGAAGAATATTGGCGAAACCGAAACAGAATTAACCGTTATTGCGTACCTCTTAGGGTAGAAGCAAGGGAACTTAAATGCTATCAGGGTTCCACAGATTATGAGCTTACGGCGCGCTTTGAAGCCTTTGACGATGAGAAAATTTTCGGAATGGGACAATATCAGGAAAAAAATCTTAATAAAAAGGGGGCGGTGCTTGAGCTTGCTCACAGAAACAGTCAGGCAAGCGTACCATTTATGCTTTCAAGCAGGGGATATGGTTTTCTTTGGAATAATCCGGCAATAGGAACCGCTACGTTCGGAATCAACAAAACAGAATGGTATGCTAAAAGTACGAAAAAGCTGGATTATTTTATTACTGCCGGAGATACGCCTGCGGAAATAGAAGAAAATTATACTGCCGCTACAGGCAGGGCGCCGAAAATGCCTGAATACGGACTGGGATACTGGCAATGCAAGCTTCGCTACAGGAATCAGCAGGAATTACTTGAAGTTGCAAGGAAACATAAAAAATTGGGGCTTCCAATGGACGCAATAGTAATTGACTTTTTTCACTGGACTATTCAGGGAGACTTTAAGTTTGAACCGCGCGACTGGCCTGATCCGGAGGGAATGATAAGGGAATTAAAGGAGCTTGGAATAGAAACGGTAGTGTCAATTTGGCCGACTATTGATGAAAGAAGTGAAAATTTCGGTAAAATGGCAGACAGCGGTTATTTGGTAAGCGCTGACCGTGGAAACGGAATTCATATGACATGGATGGGTAATACGGTATTTTATGATGCAACAAATCCCGGAGCTCGTGAATATGTGTGGGAAAAATGCCGTGAGAATTATTATAAATACGGTATAAAATGCTTTTGGCTGGACGAGGCCGAGCCGGAGTATGGTCCTTATGATTTTGATAATTACCGTTATTATGCCGGTCCGGCTCTGCAATGTACAAACATATATCCGTTAATGTATGTCAAGGGCTTTTATGACGGACTGAAATCTGTAGGTGAAACGGAAGTTTTAAGTCTTGTAAGATGCGCTTGGGCAGGGAGTCAGAAATATGGCGCGCTTACATGGTCGGGAGATATTCATTCGTCATTTAGGGCCATGAGAGAGCAGCTTCAGGCTGGACTTAATATGTCGGTTGCCGGAATACCTTGGTGGACCTCCGATATAGGAGGATTCTTAGGCGGAGATATTTCAGATCCGAAATTCAGGGAACTGCTGGTAAGATGGTTCGAGTGGGGCGCATTTTGTCCTGTGTTCCGTATGCACGGAGAACGTTCTCCGTGGCATGAGCGTGAAGAAGAATTTATCAACGGAGTAAGACAGCTCACCTCTGGTCAGGATAATGAAGTGTGGAGCTTCGGAGAAGATAATTTTGAGATACTGAAAAAATATCTCTTTTTAAGAGAGCGTCTGCGTCCTTATATCAGAGAGTGTATGGATGAGGCCTCATTAAGCGGCATGCCTGTTATGCGTCCTCTGTTTTTTGATTTTTATAAAGATAAAACAGCGTGGGAAATAGAAGATGAGTATATGTTCGGACCGGATATTCTTGTTGCGCCTGTTATGGAAGAAAATACGTCGGAAAGAAAGGTTTATCTTCCTGAAGGGGCTATATGGACTGACGCCAATACCAAAAAAGCTTATAGCGGGGGACAGAATGTTACGGTTCCTGCTCCGCTTGATATAATACCTGTATTTATAAGAGATAATAAGAAAATTGACATATATTTATAAAATAAAAGCCTTGGTTTCATTTGAAATCAAGGCTTTATCTTTATAAGCTACTGATATGTCGTGGAGCTTCTACTACCGTAAGCTCCGAAATAACTGGTGCGCCAGGAGGGATTCAAACCCCCGACCTACTGGTTCGTAGCTATATGAAATGTTTAATACAGCTTTTAATAATGTTTAATAAAAGCCGTATCTATGCGGTTTAATTATAAATCGCTTTTAATTACTTTCAAAAGTTTATAGCGCACTTTTAGAGTAATGGCGCACTAATGGCGCACTAATGGCGCACTGAAAGGACGGCGATATTTTGATAACGCAAAACTGCGTTTTCTGAATTGGCTTTCTTAAAATTTAGATGTCTCCAAAATTCGTATGCACAAAATTGAAATTTCAAAACGTAATAAAACGTAATATTAGTAGTAGAAATTCGGACATACCAAAAATGAGACTTTCAGAACAAAGCTAAAAAACGCCCTTTTAAGCCCTGATAATTTTAGCAGGAAAATTCACTATAGAAGTATTACAAAAGCATTACCGTTGATTCTGATAGCGTTATAGAGCGTTTAAACATTAATACCAAATCTTTATATACAAAAATAGGAGCAGGATAATAGTCCAGCTCCTTAATTTTGTTATGCTACTTGAAGAGGGTCTGAAACGGTTTCACATTCAGCAATTGTAAAAGGGTCAATATCAATACAATTAGATGGATCGAAGCAACCGGATAAATCCCATGCAACTGTATCATTCATAACAGTCAAAGCTTTTTTAAAGAAATCAGGGTCTTTCAGTTTTTCCCAGACACCGCCTTTATTAACAAGATGTTTTACTGAAACTTTTCTGACAGTTCCGTCCAGCATATAAGCGAATACTGTAAAATCTTCTCCGGCTACTGCCTGAACAACAACCGGAAACATATCTTCTTGCATTAATGATTGCTCCTTTCTGTTATATTAACGGATTGATTCTGTTTAATGGCTGATTCTGTTTAGACAATTCCCAATCCTGCATAAGTTCGTCTCTGTGAATTTCACACCATGCAAGTATTAATTTTATCTGCTTGTTTGGTAAACTTCCACGTATAACAGAACCATTTAAAATATCAATCATAGCTTTTTTTCCAGCATATTCAACGTGAAAATGCGGCGGGTTATGGTCTGCATAGTACATTGTAACTCTTATTCCATAAAATAAACTTATTTCAGGCATTATTTATATCCTCCTGTTTTTCGTTTCTATTAATCTTCTCGTCAATAGCTTCATTGATAAAGCCATTAACCGATTTGCCCTGATTTTCGGCAGCAGTCTTTATTATATCTTTTTTGCCTTTAGGCATTCTGATTTGAAAAACGTCATAGTTTTCTTTCATGTATTTAGCTACTGCTTTTTGCTGTGCCTTACTTGCGGGAGCCATGTATACACCCTCTTTCTATACTTATATTATATCATAACTACATATTGAATGCAATATACAAAATTCACATATTGCATTCAATATATTTGTGTATTATGCTAATTGATATATTGCATTCGATATGCTATAATATAGATACAGTCAAGGGAACGGCTGAATTAAAAAAGGAGGTAAACCGTTATGTTAAAGGACATCAGGAGCAAGGTTATGTAAGAGCCAATGCAATGATAACCGCCTGGAAGCTGATTCGTTACAGAGCATTGAAAACTAAGGTAAACGGCACATCATTCGATAACCGTCAGAATGTTCTCCAGCTCCTTTGCAAATACAATCCTGCTGATATTGCTGTTAAGCTTGTCCGTGACCGTCTGAATGCCTTTGACAGAAACGCTATAGCGGTTACAGCCGCAGTTAAGGGGAAGGTCAGTGCAGTAATAGGATATCTCCCGAAAGCCGTAGCAAGCGTTATAGCCGCCTTAATGGACAAGGGTATAAATGTTAATGCCGATACTCTTTCAATCGTTGGAGGACATGGGGAGCTGGAAAGCTACGGGGCAAGAATAAATATAAAAATATGATTTTGTCCATATTTAATTTAATTCTGTCCAATTTTGTCCAAATCAAAAAATCTTTGTAAACACCGTATCTATGCGGTTTACTTGATTTTTGTCCATTATGTCCGTTTTGTCACATACCCTTAAAATAAAAATCGGAGCAGGTTTATTCCTGCTCCTTAATTTTATTTATTATCTAAATATTGCTTCAAACTTTTTATCCATTCTGGAACATCTTTATTTTTGGTTAATAATTCACCATTTCTATACTCAGCTTTTTCAACAAATCCGTTTTCATTATCATAAAGCTTAACTTCATTACAGTAAGGCAGAATATTTGCTAAATCTTCAAAGCGTTTGTTATATCTTCGTTTAACGTCTTGTTCCGGAATATCATGCCCTCCCTTTTCGACACGATTCTTTATACGTTTAATGCTTTCATCAGCAGAATTAACCCCGATATAATAAAGACGTATAAAATAATCAAGTTCTCTTGCTTTTTTTATAGTTTTCAACGTGCGAGAGCCGGAAAGTGTTGTTTCTTGTGTAAAATTGATTCCCATTTTAAGACTGTTATTAATACGTTTAATTGCTTCTTTACCGCCCCTTATTCTATCTCCGCCTAATGCAGCGGTTATTTTATCAGTATCAATAATAACGCCTAAATCATTACTTTCCGCAGCTAAAACTCCAGTAAGACTGCTTTTGCCTACGCCGTTAACTCCGCCGATTATTGTATATATCTTCATTCTTTGTCCTCCACATACTCCATAATGTCACCAGGCTGGCAGTCTAACGCTTTACAGAGTTTGGATATTGTTTCAGTAGTAACGCTCTTACCATTTTTTATAGCCGTTAATGCACTTTGAGAAATAATATTTTCTTGTCTGATTTTATATGTGGTCAATCCTTTTTCTTTCATTAAAGCTAATAATTTATTATATTTTATCGGCATTATAATTCTCCTTTTATGTTGCGATATTATTTTAACCTTATTTTATCCCATTATCATTATATCACAATTATTCACGGATTTCAATGTACAATATATACATTATTTTCCGTGAATGTTTGTGTACATTGGCAATTGACTAATCACGGGAAATAGTGTATAATATAGATACAGTCAAGGGAGAAACCCAAATAAAATAAAAAGGAGTTACCAAATATAGATATTACTTCCAGCCGTTTTCAACTGCAAATACAATTATCTGTTCAAACTCCAATCCCTTTGAAGAGTGGATTGTAATTGCGATGTGTTTGTATTTATCCGCTTCAAATGCCACATGAAAACTGGCTTTAGAAATTGTTTTGAACAATTTTTTTATGTGGTCAGAGCGCGTATCGTATCCAAGATATTCAGCAATTGCAATAACATTTGCAGTAAAATTTTTTTCATCATCTTTTGCTTTTTCAATCTTTTTTAGTAACTCTTTTATAATTGATACTGTTTTGCGACTTTCGTTGCCCTCAACAGGGATTTCTGAAATTACATCATATGCAGAATACTTTTCAATTATAAGGTATTTAGCAATTGCTGTATAAAGCCATGCTGTATCTGTTGTTATATCAGCAATAGGAGTTTTTGGAATGTAAACATACTTTAAACCGTTTGTTGTTAATTCGCTTGCTCCTATTCGTGCGTTATTATTATAAAACCGCAATAATATAGCCGCAACAACTTTGTGAGTACGATTATCATTAATTTCTTTAGCAATTTTATTGACCATTGTATGCGTTTTACCTGTTCCTGCACTCGCTCGAACAATTAAATTACAAGAAGTGTTTACAATTTTTTCTTGAAGGGGAGATAGCTTCATTCGGCAACCTCCTTTAAACACGCAAAATTATAATGGTTATATATTGTTCTGCAATCTGTATCAGAAAGTTTTTCGATTAACTCTACCATATGGTAATGCTTTGAATCTTGCAAATAATCAACAGGTGAAGTTTCTCCCAATAAGGTCAATAACCTATCATGCATTACTTCATCTAAATCGTTTTCCAAATCTACTTTTGATAAGAAAACACTATGCTCACTGCGTATCTTATCAAGGTTTTTAATATTTGCATTATATAGTGCTCGCTTTGCGGATATAGAATTTTCTTGGATTTGCTCAGTAGGTAGCAATTCTTTTCCAATATACTTGTTACAGCGTGAAAATCCCAATACGCTATATGTTCCCTTTCCTTTTACAGCTCTCAAATCATTATCTGTTTTAATTACATTGAATATTTCAAGTTTATCTAATATAGATATATACATTTGAAAGCCGATGCCATCGACAGGTAAGATATAAATCCCATCTGCTTCATAAAACTGGTGAACAATAGCAAGCACCTTGCTGAATAACATATATTCAGATGGTCCTTCAACTAAAAGTACCTTGTTTGCAAAAATTGCTTCAGACAAGCAGCGATTTAACATTTTTCTTGCTTTTTCATAATTTTCTGGCACTTTATAAAAAGCGCTGATACCGTTAATTTTTCTATCACTATATATGCGTACTAAATTTACATTATCCATCTCATAAAGCACGAATGGCGAATGCGTTGTAACAAACAGATATGTATATTTGGTATCTGTAAAAAGTATTTGCGACAACGCAATTTGCATGGATTTATGTAGATGATTTTCTGGCTCTTCGATTAAAAATAAATTGATTTTCTTTTCCGCATTTTCATCTGATAGTATGTCATATATTGAATATGTTAATAACTTTTTTCTGCCTTCTCCAGCAGTAGGATATAAATTATCATCATTATCTTGTTTAATGTATGGGATGATGTTTGAGTACAATCCTTTTACTGCGATTTCAGATTTTATTGAAACAGATATCCCTTCATCACGAAACTTTTGATACTCAGGCGTAAGTTTATTCTCAAATTCTTTAATCCCAGATAAAGAAGCAATATGATCATTTAAATCATCAACTGTATTTTGAATTTTTGTCAGAATACCTTTATCTTCGTCCTTTTCATTTTTGACAAGTTGGCTTACGTTCTTTTTAAATAGCGAATACAAATTAACATAAGAGTCAATATAAATGACATTAAATATATAGTCTATTTCATAAAGATATCCTCTTTGTTTCATCTCTTGAAGATGATTAATGTCACCGCCCCACGATAATATTGGTAGAGCAAGCATTTCAGTTTTGTTATATTCCGCAAAAAACTTTATATACACCTTATTATGCTCACTTAACAATGCACCCTTTAGCTGTGCACGAAGTTTTTGACAATCACTATCGGCAACATTAATAATATCTATAGTGACAATGATCTCAATTGGCTTATCAAGCTGCTTATTATGAAAATCAGAGTCTAAAAGATTTTGTTTACGAATATCTTTATCAAATACATATCGTAGAGCTCGTAGAGCGCACAAGAAATTTGTTTTACCCACATCATTTAAACCAAAAAATATGTTTTTATTTGGTAAGTCAAGTTCAACATTCTCAAAATTTCTAAAATTTTTAATAACTACCTTTTCAAATTTCATATATACCCTTTCACTCCCCATCATGTTTTTATAGAAAAAATTATGTCGTTATTTCATTTAATGAATTATAAATGCTAATTACAAAATTTTATAATAGTTATTCTATACGCAAATTTTTAATTGTAACTTTTCCTTTATTGCTAACCATTTTTCTATGAAAAACAAACTTGATTTCCGAAACCGTTTGCCAGAACATGATAGAATCACAAAATTGAATTAATGGCAGTTTGAATTCTTTCTCATCTTCATTCATATAAATTTCGTACGGCATATCAATATCCTTGAGATGGAGTTCAATATCTACACAATTTATACCTTTATCAGCATAAGCTTCAAAGCATAGATTCTTTTTATTTAAATAGTAGTTGGTAAAATCTCTTTTGCCATTAAAAACAACAATACTGCATAATTTACTTTCGGTCTCTTCAAAATCTATCATAGCAGTAATAGTATCTTTTCCTGATTCACGCTTAATGATTTTGCAACCGTCATTTTCCAAATCACCTATACAGTAACTTCTTGCGAATGACATGTTAAATTTACGTATATCTTCTAATGCTGATTGTAGAAATTCATCTCTTGCAATTTCCCAATGAGTTGGCGTAGGATTTATACCGAATTTTTCTTTTAGTATTCCAAGAAATTCATTGAAAGCTGCTTTTGTCATATTATCGCAGGTTCCAAGTTTTATTCCTACTTTATTTTTTTCGACAACTCCTCTTATGTCCTCGAAATTAAAACTTGGAAGTAACAAATTAAGGCTATCCGATTTTTTCAACCAAACAGCGCCCATTTCATTCAAACAAACAGGACTTGCGTAATAGTTATCTGACAAAAAATAAATAACATATATTTTTTCTTCAGAAATCAGATTGTTTAAATATGCATAGATATCATTTCCTACAGAGATTTTAGTTTCAGGCACTGACGTGCATACAATATTTTCTTCTGTAAGACCTATCTTATACATAAAGTTCACAAATGCTGTTACAACTCTTGAATCTTCAGATGAATGGCTTAAAAATAATTTATTACACATATTTATAATCTCCTTGTATAATATCCAATTATCTTTCTTAACAACCATTATACACCACATTTCTGTTAATTACAATACATATTGCCAAATAAAGAGCATTTATATCATATTTTCTACAAATTTATATATTTTGCTATGTTATTTTTGTGCGATCTGCCATTGAGTGAAAACAAATATTATCTCTGTACAAACTTCTTGCAGAGCTTACGAATCTTTATTCCCCAACTGATAGATCGTCATTTGAGTTACCTTCTGTTTGATTTTGGGTAAAAGAAAAGGCGTATGGAGTTCATTTATTCCATACGCCTGTAACGGTAATATCTTGTTTTACAGTAGTTCAAAAGTCAAAAAACAGAGAATGCCATCGCTCCGTTTGCTTACTTTATTTCTATTCTCTTTATTTCCGGCTGCTGCTCAGCTTTTTTAGGCAGCGTGACTTTCAAAAATGCCGTTTGTATACTCCGCTTCAATTGTGCTTTCATCTATATTTGAAATATCAAAGATTCTGCAATATGAGCCATAGCTTCTTTCTTTGCGGATATATTCTCCGTTTTTATTCTTCTCATCGTTTTCTGACTTATGCTCTGCACACAGAGTAAGAGTGCTTCCTTTGACATCAATATTTATGTCATCCTTATTGAAACCAGGCATTTCACATTCAAGAATATATTTTCCTCTCTCGTCCCTGATATCTGTACGGCAGCGGTTTACTGAAGAAAATTCCTTAAACGGATTCCAGAAATCGTTTCTTTCGTAAGGGGTAAGTCCAAACATAATTATTTCTCCTGATTTTATTGTATTTCTTTATTATTCTATTTTTTAATCCTTTTATTCGTTACACATTCTATAGGCTTTTTATCTTCCCTAAGCCCCTTGAATACAGGCTGACGCATTCCGCCGCTTTCTGTTTTCATCATATACTTTGCAGTACAGACAAGCTCCTGTTTTACCCAGACTGCATTTTCATTTCCTCTTGGCAATTCAGAAAATGGACAGTCCGTCCTTTCCAAATCCTTGATTTTCCGAAAAGGCTCCCCGCCCACACCTAACGTTACATGACCTTTATAAACAAGCTGACGTTCTGATACTGCCCCAGAATTATGCTGTTCATACTGTTTTCTTTCGGAACATATCCCAAAACAACAAAATCATCGTCGAGCAGATATTTTATTTTTATCCACTTATTTGTGCGTCTGTCAAAATAATAGCAGCTGTCCTTTCTTTTGGCTACAATTCCTTCAAGCTCGTTTTGCTAATTTAAATATAAAGAAATACCGCTTGTATAGAAACAAGCGGTATTTCGCATTACACTAAGAAGACATATAAAGAGAACATATTTATTTTATCATTTCAGCGTAATTTTGTAAATGGACATATTATCTAATTTATTTTAGTTATTTCAGCCTTAACCTCGACTCCGCCTTTGAAAATTATGAGAAGCTCCGTCTTGCTTATAACCTTAATGCATTCTACAAGCTTCCGGATTATGACGTTATCAAAAAATTCAAGCTTCAGACTTTCATCCTTTATCATATCCATAGCCGAATCGATTTTATCCTGGGTATCGGCTGATAAACGCATTTTTTCTTTTAAGTCCTCTTTCTGTTCCTTAAGGCTTTGTTCTTCCATATAAAGCTTTTCGAATTCGCCGTCCAGCTTATCCTCGTCGCAGCCGCCGGAAGCTATAAGCCCGATCAGATCGTTTCTCGACCGATCGATTTCCTTTAAGCGGTTTTCTATCGATATTATCTCATCCTGCCCCTGATATTCCAAGACGCTGCCGATATTGGCTTTAAGTATTTCTGCTATCTCATCCCGGCAGCTGAAATACTCGTTTACCGCATTCAGAATAGCTTTTTCCAGAACTGTTTCCTTTAAAGTAGGCGAGTTCGTACAGTATCTTTTTCCGTGTTCAAGTCGGCTTATGCACCGCCATACAGCGTATCTGTTCCCGTTTGACTTCCATATCTGCCGTCTGTACGGAGTTCCGCAACTTCCGCAGATGAGAAGCTCGGAAAGCGCATATTTGCTTGAATACTTGCCTTGTTCCGTGATTGTTTTATCCGAAATCTTACGTTTGGAATTACGTCTTGCAAGCTCCTGCTGAACACGGTTAAAGGTATCTCTGTCTACGATTGGAGAGTGATGATCAGTCACAAGGTACATGGGCCTCTCTCCGTTATTTTTCATTACCTTGTGAGTGATACAGTCAACGGTAAAGGTTTTTTGCATTAAAGCGTCGCCAGCATATTTTTCATTTCTGAGTATCGACCTTACTATCTCCCTGTGCCATTCCGTATTTCCGTGAGCTGTTTTTCTTCCCGAAAGCGTCAGCTTACTGGCAATATCGGTCATGCTGAAGCCGTCAAGGAAGAGATCGTATATAGCTCTCACTGTTTCAGCTTCATCGGGAACTATCTCCGGCTTTCCGTCAGCTCCTTTTTTATACCCCAGCAGATGCTTGTACTGAAACGGAACTTTACCGTTACGGTACGCTTTTTCTTTACCCCAGCTAACGTTTTTACTTATTGATTCCGATTCCGCCTGAGCGAAGCTGCCGTACAGAGCTATCATAAATTCCGAAGTCATGGTCAGAGTATTTATGTTTTCCTTTTCAAATATTACTCCGATTCCAAGGTCTTTCAGCTGTCTGACATATTCAAGGCAGTCAACGGTGTTTCTTGCAAATCGGCTTATGGACTTTGTAATCACAAGGTCGATTTTTTTATTTTTGCACATACGGATCATGCGGTTGAACTCCGTTCTTTTCTTTGTCTGAGTACCGCTGATCCCTTCGTCGGCAAAAATTCCGGCCAGAGTCCATTCTTTTTTTCTGTTAATCAAATCGGTGTAGTATGCGATCTGCACCTGATAGCTGTTCTGCTGTTCCTCCTGTTCTGTGCTGACACGGCAGTATGCGGCAACACGAAGTTGATGATATTTATCACGATTTTCCGCAGTCTGTATTTTGGCAGGAATTATCGTTACATTCGGCGCTGTGTTCATCATTTTCCCTCCTTATTGAAGCGGAATTGTTCTTTTCTGTAGTATTTTTAATTTTTACTCCGTTTATCAGTTCGACCTCTACGGTACAATAACGGCTTATCCAAACCCGTGAAACACACGCCTTGAATAAGCCGATATCCAATGTATTCAGTTGATTATGATTTTTAAGTAAGGATATGAGTTTCGCTGTTTTCTGCGGTTTATCGCTGTATGTACAGCGCTCGTATTTTATTTCAGCCAGTCTGAAAATCTCCGCCTTGACTTTTTCAAAATCCACCTGTGGGGAATCTGTCATCCGGCTGATCTCATTCTGCTGACGAAGAATATCGGAAGTGGGGGAGTAGGCGCTGATTTCGCTCTCGCATTCTATTAAGCTTGGATTTGCAATAGCAGAGTTCAGAGCAGTTAATACAGCTCCGTTTATCATCTGATCCGTCAGCCGATATTCAAATTTGAAGCAGCCTTGGTTTGAACAGTTCCAGTATTCACGTCCCTTGCCGTTAGTTTTTCTGAAAAGCTTTCCTCCGCATTCGGCGCAATATGTAATCCTTCTGATTTCCTTTAAATCATCACATATCAGATTAAGCGCAGCGGCTTTCCGTACCTGTTTTTCATTTGCCTGCTTAAAAATATTTTCGTTAATTATCTGCGGATATTTATCGTTGCCTAAATACTTCTCGTTTTCAATTATACGCTTGACCATGTTTTTGTTCCATTTTTCAGACTCGGCGGTATATCTGATTTTCTCGGATTCCATCAGCTTTGCTATTTGAAGCAAGCTGCCGCCTTTCAGATATTCGCTGAAAATCGTTGATACAGCATAGACTTCTTTCGGTTCGGCGGTTATTTCTCCGTTTCTCATACAGTAACCAAACGGGATAACTCTGTTTTTGGGCATTGATTTCACTCCTTTCAACCAATAAGGATACCACAAGGCTTTTAATATATCCAGTACCAATATCAACAAAAATGCCTTACGATTTTTTATCATAAGGCATTTCGTTATAATAGGTTTTCATAATCTCTTCCGGAGTAAACAACCCTTGCTATTGTTATGCGTTTTTTATCCTCGTCGACCCAATAAAACATGATATAATTCTGAACTATGAGCTTGCGGTATTCATGTCTCAGCGGTTTTACAGGAATATACACCGGACACTTATACGGCATATCCGTCAGCTTTTCAGCAGCTTCAATCATTTTCTCAGCCAGTCTTTCAGCGGCTTCGGGATTTTCAAGCTTTACGCCGATATATTTTGCAATGTCAACCATATCGCGTCCTGCTATCGGTAAATACTCGATCGTATACATTATTCTTTTCTCGCCGCCGCTTTCATTGCGTTTAAAACATCCTTTGAAGAAAAGCGTTCGCCGGTTTCCGCAGCTTCACGCTCAGCTTCGGTAAGCTTGAAATATACGTCGCTTTCAAACTGCATTTTCTCATAAGCCTCCATACTCATGACAACCATATCGCCGTAACCGTTTTTGGTAAGGAAAACAGGCTGTGCGGTTTCGTGAACGGTCTTTGAAATATCGGCAAAATTGTTTCTTAAATCCGAAACAGGTCTGATCATATTCATATCCATAATCATCGCCTCCTAAATATATTTTATCACAATTACGCTAAATTGTCAATGCGGTCTATATTTTTTCTTTAAACTTCAATCCACCGATCAAGTGAAATTCCAGCTCATGCTGATTTATGACAACAATCTTATCAACAATGCTTTCAAATTCCGATTCTTCAAACTTAGTTATAGGATCATCTTGCTTTTCAAAAAAGTCGATCAGCATTTCAATCTGATCAAGCGTTTCATCCTCATCGTCGGAACGTGTAAGCTTTTTCAGCTCCGTTTGCAGTTTATTGATTTTAACTGTAAGTCCTGCGGTCTGCTCAATGTATTTTGCCTCGTCCAGAAATCCCTTTGTTTTCAGCCGCGCGAGAACATGAGACTGCTCCCGAAGCTTTGCGATCTCCTTGCGGACTTCCATTACCTGAGCCTGACCGCTGAACTTTCTGAGCTTAAGATTCTGAAGGGCGGTATGTAAGGGGAGAAGTATCTCTTTATAATTGAAATACAGCTTGTTGTATAGTCTAATGAATGAATCGTAAATCAATCCTTGAACTATTGCCTTATTCGTACAATCTCTTGCCCTGTTATTATGAGTACGGCATACCCAATATATTTTTCCTCTGATTTTTATACGCTTAAACAATTTCCCGCAGTTACCGCAGAATACTTTCATGCTTAACGGATATTGCTTAAATTCTGTATTTCCAAAATATTTGCTTCTCTGTTTTATTAGTGCTTGAACCTTATCAAAATCTTCTCTTGAAATTATCGGTTCATGTTTTTTGGAATAATAGTATTGCTCACATTCGCCTTTGTTCAGTATATGTCTGAATGGAAGCGTAAACGTTGTATAATATTTCTGAAAGAGCTGATCTCCGATATATTTTTCATTAGTCAGCATTAGTTTAACTGTACCCGCAGTCCAATGACATGGTTTGCCTTTCCTTTGGACGTTTAAACTGTTTAGCGTTTTAGCTATTTTTGCAGTGCCGCTGCCGTTCAGATAGCAATCAAATACCTGCCGGACTATTTCGGCTTCTTGGGAATTTACAGCTAACTCACCGTTTACAAGGTCGTAACCGAAAAGCGGAGTACACATTTTTATTGTGCCGTTTTCCATTCGCTTTTTTATTCCCCAACGTAAGTTCTGCGAGATCGAAATCGATTCCTCCTGCGCAAGACCTCCCATAATGGTTATCATCATTTCATCGGTCATCTTTGCGGTATCGATATTTTCTTTTTCAAAAAATATCGTTATTCCAAGGGATTTCAGTTCTCTGACGTTTTTCAGACAGTCTTTTGTATTACGGGCAAATCTGCTGATAGATTTCGTATAGATCCTGTCTATCTTACCTCTGCGGCAGTCCTTCATCATCCGCTGAAACTCGCCGCGCTTGTCCTCACGGGTGCCTGTGATCCCTTCGTCGGCATATATGTCGATGAGCTCTTCCGCTTCTGAATCCTCAAAAAGCTGACTGTAGTACCTTGTCTGCGCCATAAAGGAATTAAGCTGATCCTCGCTGTCAGAACTTACTCTGCAATAGGCGGCGCAGCGTATTTTTGCTGTTTTTTCTTCTGTTATCGTCGGCTGTATCACTGTAACCGCAGGCATTTTCCTCACTCCTTTATTCTTTTTACCAACAAGAATACCACATTTTTTTATTGAATGGTATCATCAAACCTGACAAATTCAAGCCGCCAATACTGTGCAGAAACGACTATAGCAATCGTCTATATTCTGCTTGTCAAGACGCTTTTTCTGCTCGTCTGTAATAATACCTGCCGAGAACATTTTTTCAGTTATCTGTTTTAGAATTTCCGCGGCGTACTCCGCCTGACCGTACTTATTCATTATCTTCAACCCCCATACTTATTTTCAGCGCTTCATTGACCTTATCCATTATCTCATTATCCAGAGAACCCAAGTATTTTTTCAGCCGTCTGCGGTCTAACGTTCTTATCTGCTCCGTCAGGATCATTGATTCCTTCGGCAGTACTTCCGTTCCCGAAAGAGGAACATGGACCGGAAGGCTGTTTTTCTTTTTGGAGGATATGGGTACCGTTATAACGGTAGGACTGTATTTATTTCCCGTATCGTTCTGTATAACCAGAACGGGACGTATTCCGTCCTGCTCTGAACCTATTATCGGACTCAGATCCGCATAAAATATATCTCCCCGCTTAATCAGCATTTTTAGCGCTTCCTTTCCTTATGCATCTGGCAAACGGACAGTACAGAACGTCGGTATCCCTGCTGTACTATACGCAGCCCTTGCATTTATGATTATCCGGTAATCTGACGCAGGGAACGTTCAGCGAAATACCTGATCCGTCGCTGGCCATAGGCTGCCAGCCGTATTCCTCCCTGCGTCTTTTATCCTTAGAAACATTACTCATTTAATCAGCTCTTTCTGTCGTTTATATAGCTTAAGCGCGGGAATTTCCAGCACTTAAGCTATATCCGCGCCGTCCTTTACATCCGCTTTCCTTTATGGAATAAACATGATTACGGCGCGGACAAGCTTTTATCGTTTTGCCTTCGTCTGATTCGTTGTATCAGACGATTTTGCGTGAAATTTATCCAATACCGGAAACGACCGACAGCTTATCGATCTCATGGAAATCTCATCCCTCTGTGGTTCTCATAGAGCCGCCCTCATTGCCTGATTCTCCGGTCAAGGGGCGCTGTGACTGGACGGAAGTATCATTATCCTCCTGCGTTTCATTGCCGTTCCGAAAAGCTGTTTCGGATTTTGAAGCTTCATATTTACCGCAAGCGTATGGCTTCCCTGGCTGACGAGATTTTATACCGCCCGCAGGATTAAAGTATTTCCGGTACTGCTATTCTATTTTCAAGGTTCCGTAGGAGGCTTTTTTGCCCCTCTACTTATTAAGGGAATGGGAGGGGCGTTTTGAGACCCCTATTTTAGAAATTTTTTTATTTTCTTTTTCGCCTGCTCTATTGACTTCCGTATTTATTTGTACGATACGTTCTCAATCTCTGCTATTTTACGTTCGGTCAAACCATAGTAAAAATAGCGAATGACGCGTTTTTTCTGCTTATCGGTCAGGTTTTTCACAGCTGAATATATCTGCTCGTTCTGAAGCTTACGCATAACCTGGTTTTCCACAGTGCCATCAGCTGTAAGCTCGGTTTCATTCAAAAGTCTTTCTTCTTTTTTAAGTATTCTTTTTCGTTCTCTGTCGTCATATGCGATTCGGTCATTGTACTCTGCGGCGTACAGCTCAAACTGTGCCGAAGTCATAATAATTTCTTTTGCAAACCTCGGATGCCGCTCTTTAAAATGCGGATCGTCGGTAACGATTATGTAGTTTGCACCGCAGAATCTTTCATAAACCCTGTCCAGTGAAAAATAGTAAAACCCTTTTTTACTGATGATCTCTTTAACAAGCTCCATATCAATTTTTTTAAATTCCGTCCTTTTCATTTCAATTCCTCCGTTTTGATTTTCTTGTTTCAAATCAAACGAAGGCTTAAGGATATCCTGCGACAAAGCACTGCCACTTAAAAATGAGCATAAAAAAACTCCGTTCTGCCTTTAAAGCACAACAGAGTTTGAGCTAAACACGCCTTA
>ERZ791607.1419-NODE-1419-length-16806-cov-5.451018_pt1 | contig 16806 bp, 10 predicted proteins | sample MGYA00509964_ERZ791607 | MGnify/ENA primary metagenome ERZ791607 (study PRJEB30046, sample SAMN00791907) | human gut metagenome | study: EMG produced TPA metagenomics assembly of the A metagenome-wide association study of gut microbiota in type 2...
ATCTTCTTTACTTCTGACATAATGCTTCACCTGCTTTCTCTAATTCTTCCATTGCCTGTTCAAACTGCTCATCATTTGGAGCTGCACCATGCCATGAAGCCTGGTTTTCCATAAATGAAACACCTTTTCCTTTAATACTCTTCATAATAATTGCTGTAGGCATTCCTTTTGTTTCTCTTGCTTCCTTTAAAGCTGCTCTAATTTCATCAAAATTATGAGCATCTATATTAATTACATGGAAATTAAATGCTTCAAATTTCTTATCAATTGGGTATGGTGAACATACATCTTCAATTGTTCCATCAATCTGAAGGTTATTATTATCGACAATAACAGTAAGGTTATCTAACTTCTTTGCTCCTGCAAACATAGCTGCTTCCCAAATCTGTCCTTCCTGAATTTCGCCATCACCTGTAACTGCAAATACTCTGTAATCTTTGTTATCAATCTTTGCGCCTAAAGCCATTCCTACTGCTGCAGAAACACCCTGTCCTAATGATCCTGCTGACATATCAACACCCGGTGTATGCTTCATATCAGGATGTCCCTGTAAATAAGAACCGATATGTCTTAAAGTTGTTAAATCTTCCTTAGGGAAGAATCCTTTTTCTGCTAACACTGCATATAAAGCAGGTGCAACGTGACCTTTTGATAAAACTAATCTGTCTCTGTCTTCCATCTTAGGATTTTTAGGGTCAACATTCATTTCTTCGAAATACAAAAATGTTAACATGTCGGCTACTGATAATGATCCACCCGGATGTCCTGATTTTGCGCTGTGTACGCCTTTAATAACACCTTTACGCACTTCATTTGCTATTTTTTCAAGCTGTAAATTTTCCATTTTAATTCCTTTCTTTTATTTAATATTAAAATCTGCTTCTTTTAATATCTGCAAATCGTCTTTATCTTTTGCTTTAAAAATACCAACGATTTTTCTGCCTAATTTATGTTTTGCCCTTTTTATGGCTGCATCTAATATTTGTTCAACATCCTTCTGACTGATTTCTTTCTTTGTTCCATACCAGTCATCTATAGCTTTAAATAATGCAAGCATTCCCATCTCGTTGATATTAAAGCCGTTATCTTTAGCATATTGAACACCATAAGCTACCCATTCTTTTACATTATAAGTCTTAATAAGAATAGGATAATCAAAAATCTGTTTTAACTCTTCATTCTCATCAAACATATCTGCCATTGCATCAGTTTCTCCTTCGAGAACTATCAACATGTCATTTGTATAAAGTTTAGCAGACTTAATTATCTCATCTATTTGCTCACTATTCAAATCTGTAGCTTTTTCTACAATTAAATCGCTTCCCATAAGTTTGTTTAATGCAGCTGTAAATCCTCTTCGGTTTAATACCTCCGCATTTACTTTAGCAATTCTTCTTCCGGCTCTGCCTCTCTTTGCATTAACCATCTTGATTATATCAATAGCCAATGTAGTTTTTCCACTTTTTTCATCACCACTGATTGCTATGTTTCCATTTGAAGAATTTCCATCAGGCACAAATTCTTTGACTAATTTTTCAATTGTGTATTTTATTGTATCGTCCAATCCTTCAATGTTTGTATAATTTGCAAACACCTTCATATCTTCATCTGTTACAATTTTTGTTCCTGAATTATCTTTTTCTTCTTTTGTTTCAGATTCTTTCTCTGCTGATTTCTGTTCTGTTTCCTGTTCTGAACCTTTACCTTCTTCTACTGCATCTGATTCCTGCTCTGCAGGTTCAACTTCTTCTGTTGACTCTGATTCCTGCTCTGCAGGTTCAACTTCTTCTGGCTCTGATTCAACATAATCTTCTGATTTATCTAATGATCCTTTTAATTTACTATCTTCTACTTCATCATTATCATCCATCCCATCAACTGATTCTGAATCTTCTTTTGCTTCTGAATCTTCTTTAGAATCCGCAACATCTGTCAAATCGCTTAACTCTAATGCATCCTCATCGCTCAAATCAGGTAAATCAAGATTTGGAATTTCTATCTTAGGTATATCAAGTTCCGGTATGCTTATCTCCGGCATGCTTTCAATTTCCTGCGCAATCTTATCCATTTTAGCTGATACTTCAAGCATTTCAACATTTTCCATCTCTGATTTTTTTGTTTCTTCCGGCTCGTCTTTAGTTAAATTTTCTGATGAATCTTCTTGTAATTCTTCCTCAACTAAATCTTCTTTTGGCTCTTCAAAATCCTCTGCCGATTCATCTTCCGACTCCTCTATATCTTCTATAGGTTCATCTTCTGAATCTTCAACTTCTTCCACGTCATCAATTGTTTCATAATCTTCTATTGTTTCCGCATATTCGTTTTCTGATTCATCAGTACTATTTATTTCAAACTCCTCTGTTGATTCGTTTTCTAATTCATCAACAGGTTTGTTTTCCGTTTTTCCTAGCGATTTCATTTCCGGCTCTGTTGATTCAACTGCGTCTTCATCAATTGTATCACTTTCCGACTCACCAACTGTTTCTTCTAAAGGTTCATCCAGCAATTCAGGCTCTTCAGAAATTATATTTTCCTCCGCCTCTTTTACCAAATCACTGATACTCTTAGGTCTTTCTAATTCCATTGTTTTATCAATGTCTGAAATTAAAATTGACTCTCTTCGTTCTCTTTCAAGTTCTTCAGCAGGCATATCTCTGAAATCAATAATATCATTGTTAAATATTTCCTCTAAATCTGCTGATAATTCACTTAAACGCTTTTTAGGTAACTTTTCTGTAACAACCTCAGGCTCTTCATATTCTGGCAATTTCTCAGGCTCACCTTCAATATTCATCATTCTTTCGGAATCTATAATATTATTTAATTCTTCAAGTTCTTCCTTTTCATATTGAATAGTTTCCTCTATGTCGTAATTTACCAAATCTTCTTCCGGCAACTGATTCCCTAATACTGAATCATCTGTACCACTAATTATCTCAGGCATATCGAATTCCAAATCCAATGTTGGTACATTTGTCTGTTCTGACTCAGCTGCCTTTTCCAATTCCTCTTCGATATTTGGTATTGCTTTTGTTTCACCTGCGACTTCTTCATTACCTAAAGTATCCATATCGGTATTCGGTGTTGCTTTTGTTTCACCTGCAGTTTCTGTATCTTCCAAAGCTTCAATATCAAAATTTGGAATTTCATTTGTTTCAGGTGATTTTTCAATATTATCTGTTTTTTCAAAATCAATCGGATCCAATGTTATTTCTGTCATCTCATTATCCATATTTGGAATTGAAGATGTATGCTTTTCTAATTGAACCGTATCTGAAATATCATTTGAACTTACATTAATTCTTTTTTCATTATGTCTTTCAGGAGCAGCAGACTGGTTTACTATTTCATTTAAATCCATTGTTCCAAATGAAATTTCACCTGTCTGGAATTTAATTTCCTCTTCTATAACATCGGTATCAACATCAGGAACAAATACATCTGCTGCCGCTTCTGCTGCAAATGATTCAAGTCCACGTTGAACCATATCTAATTCTTTTTCGTGGTCTGCACCAAGTTCCTTATCATGAGTAGGATTTTCAAATTCTGATACACCGGCATGCTGTATCTCTTTTCCCTGATTACTTATCTCAATTTCATCAAAATACTGCTCATTATCATAGTTATATGTCTCAGTATCTTCGATTTCCTGTTCATTTCCTTCTTCATCTATACCAAGACCTTCATGTATCGACTGAATTCTCTTATAGTCAGGATTTATTTTTTCAAAATCTTCTTCTGTTTTTTCGACAATATTTTCTGCCTCATCTAAGGCCTTAACTGCCTTTTCAACTGTGTCCGCCTTAAGAATTCCCCTATCCTGAAGTTTATGTAAAACTTCTTCTATTGATAATTGTCCTGTATTCTGCTTTTTAACTATCTGATCTTCTTCATCATCAGTTATGCTTTCGTTATTTGAAGCATTATCTTCTTCGCTAAGACTTTTTTCATCAGAATCATTTTCTTGTATAGCATCAACATTCTCTTTACCATCCAAAATAGTTTCCGCTTCTTTATCGACATTGTTTTCTGTAGAATCGCTTTCAACAGCTATTTTTTCAACATCCAACTTGCCATCGCTTTCATCTGTCGCTTCTTTAGCTGAATAATCTGACTTTTCTTTAGAACTTTCTTCAATATTAGCTTCATCGACTATAAACTCATTTTCTTTTGATTCCAAGTTTTCTTCTGATTCCAAATTTTTGTTCACTTCTGGATTCTCTTCTGATTCTGAATTTTCTTCTGATTCTAACTCCAATTCGTCTTTTTCAAATTCATCTTCAAAAGTAATCTCATGCATTTCAGGATCATTTTGCTCTACAAATATCTCCTGTACATCAGGATTGTTCTGCTGTGCAAACAGTTCTTTTTGTTCCGATTCACCTTCGGCTTTCTTTTCGTCATTTGACTTGTGAATACTTTCTATAACAGGATGTTTAAGCTTTCTGATACTTTCTTTAAAATTATCCTTTCTTATCATAAATGGAATACTTGGTCTCTCGTCAATAACCTCATCAGCTATCTTTACCGACACTGATTCTTTTTCTTTATCTTCAGAGATGGCATTATCTATTGATAAGTTATCTTCTATGTCTCCTGCCTGTTTGTTTTCTTTTCTCTCATCTTTTTCTATCTTTTGTAAAGGCTTTCTGCCTAATCTATAATTGTCATATCTCTCCTGCTGAAGCTTTGTAAGTGGTCTGTAAAGTTTTTTTAACTCCATAGCCTTATTTACATATTTTCCTTCAGCAAACCATAAGCTTATTTCATCGCACATATCAACGCAGTTTTCTTCATCTCCTGCTTCATGATATAACTTAGCTAATTCATAAGCCCATTTTTCCTCCATGTCTTCCTGAATATACTTTTCAAGGATTTCTATTAGTTTTCCAATTGGAGCCTTCTTTGCTTTCTGCATTTCATACTGCAATATATATTTATCATTGTCCCTAGGTGCAAGTTCAACAAAGTCCTGATAAAACTCTTCTGCTTCATCAAACTGCTGTAATTTTGCTGACAACAAACACAACCTATAAGCCAAATGTCTTCCTGTATTTGTATTTTCATAAGCAATAATCAAAGCCTGCTTTGCCTTATCATACTGCTTTGCCATTTCGTATGCATCTGCTATTAGGGATAAAATGTCATTTGCTTTTTCTCTTCTATAATCAAGAGAGTCTGCGATTTGCACTGCTCTTTCGTAATCTTTATTACGAACAGCGACTCTCATTTCTTCTATTTTAAAGTTATACTCATTTCTATCCATTTTGATAAACACCTTTCATTCATCCGCCGTTGCGAATTATGACTTAATCTAAATCTGCACTCTTCCCTGTAACGCTCTCAGTAACGTAACGTTATCAATACATTCTAAATCTCCACCTACCGGTACTCCACTGGCAATTCGACTTATCTTTATCCCTAAAGGTTTAACGACTTTGCTTATGTACATCGCCGTTGCTTCACCTTCAACGCTGGAATTTGTAGCAATTATAACTTCATCTACATCATCTTTTAATCTTTCAAATAATTCTTTAAGTTTTATATCATTCTGTCCAATTCCCATTAAAGGATTTATGGCACCATGTAATACATGGTATACCCCTTTATATTCTCCTACTTTTTCATAGGCTGCCATATCTTTTGTGTTTTCTACAACCATAATTGTTTTATGGTCTCTGTCTTTACTTGCGCAAATAGGACAAATGTCCTGATCTGTCAAAGTAAAACACTTTTTACAATATTTTACATTTTTCTTAGCATCAATAATTGATTGGGATAACTCTTCCACCTGTTCCTGTGGCATATCTAATATATAAAATGCAAGTCTTGACGCTGTCTTAGCGCCAATTCCCGGAAGTATGGAAAGTTCCTCAATCAACTTTGATATATATCCACTGTAATAATCCAATGTCTACTCCTTAAAATAATCCGCCAAGACCGCCTGTTATTTTAGACATCTGCTGTGTTGTATTTTCTTCTACAGTTCTGATTGCCTCATTTACTGCAGCCATAATTAAATCTTCTAACATTTCAATGTCATCAGGGTCTACAACTTCTTCATCAATTTTTACTTTTGTAATTTCTTTCTTACCTGTAATTGTCACTTCAACTGCACCGCCTCCGGCTGTAGTTGTAAATTCCTGGCTTTCAAGATTTGCCTGAGCTTCTTCCATCTGCTTCTGCATCTTCTGAGCCTGCTTCATTAAATTGTTCATATTCTGTGGCATTCCGCCACCTGGAAATCCTCCACGTCTTGCCATGTTAAAAATCCTCCTCTTCAATATCCATGTTTATTCTTGAGATTACTTCCTGATATACATCTGCAAAATTCTGATTATCTTCAAGCATTTGTACTTCAACTGTAACTTCTTTCTTTATCTGTTCGCTAATAATTGTATTTAGCATTTCTATGACTTCCGGCTTATTACACTGATTATAACCTACTGCACCATGTTTAAATACAACAAGTAATATGTTGTCACCTTTCACACTAAATCTTGCGTCTTTAAAATATGCTCTAAAGTGTGTTGGCAAATGTTTTTGTACCATTCCCCAATTATCAGCAACTTCCTGCACATCCTTTGGTATCGCCTTATCAAATTTCTTTTTAGGTTGTGACTGCCTCTCCGGTGTGGCACTTTGCGTTGTTGTAGGGCTTACTGCAACAACACCATTTTCTAATTTATTTTCAATTAAAGCCATTCTGTTTAATAAGGAACTTACATCCGTATCCATTGCCGGTTTATTAAGCTTTATAAGAGCTATTTCTATTAAAACTCTTTTCTGTGAAGAATATTTTATCTGATTTGACAAATCCGAAAAAACTCTTATGTATCTCATAAGAACTTCGGTCTCAACCATCTGTGCTTCTTCTTTTAATGCCTGGATTCTGTCTGCGGATGCGTCAATTACATCCTCAACATTATCTGATGTCTGAACTAATAATAAATTTCTCATATACCAGATAAAATCATTTACAAACTGTCCAAGTTCTCTTCCCTGCATTATCATATCATCCAATATATGCAGACTACCAACAACATCTCCATTTATAATGCCTCTGATAAGTTTGCTGAACACTTCTGTGTCTACAGCACCTAACACTTCAAGTACATTATCATAGGTAAGTGTTTGTCCTAAATAAAAAGCAATACACTGATCCAAAAGACTTAACGCATCTCTCATAGAACCATCTGCTGCCTTTGCAACATATCTGATTGCCTTATCTTCAACTGTAACCTGTTCCTTCTCCATCAATTCTGAAAGTCTGTCTGCTATCGTATCTATAGTGATTCTCTTAAAATCATATCGCTGACATCTTGAAAGAATTGTTATAGGAATCTTATGTGGTTCGGTAGTTGCAAGCACAAAAATAACATATGCCGGTGGTTCTTCTAATGTCTTTAATAACGCATTAAACGCTCCTATAGACAGCATATGTACTTCATCAATAATATAAACCTTATATTTTCCATCCGCTGGTGAGTACTGAATTTCTTCTCTAATTTGTCTGATATTATCAACACCATTATTAGAAGCCGCATCGATTTCAACTACATTCATTGAACTTCCTGCTGCAATAGCTTTGCATGATGCACATTCATTACATGGGCTTCCATTTACCGGATGTTCACAATTAACTGCTTTCGCAAATATCTTTGCAATACTTGTCTTACCTGTTCCTCGTGTTCCACAAAAAAGATATGCATGGCCTATTCTATTGGCTTCAATCTGGTTCTGTAAAGTTTTAACAATATGATCTTGTCCCTTTACTTCGTCAAACGTTGCCGGTCTAAACTTTCTATATAAAGCTGTATATGACATTAGCCCGCTCCTTCCTGTGTCTATTTTAAATCTAAAAAATATGCTTAGTATTTATAAAAATGTTTTCATTCCTATAAATGGGCATACCTTTGGATTCATTATATAATATTTTGGAACAAAAATAAATCCCAAATATTAGAATATATCCAATATTTGGGACTATTTTTCATTCTATTTTCCATAAACTCTTAAGGCTAAATCCTGATTAATCAATTTGTTGTTAATTTTTGTTTTTAATGATGCATTATTTTTTATAACTCCTATATTAACATTACATGTTTCAGACACGCCTGCTACTGAAATTCTTACTTCATATTTATTCCCCGGAGTCACTTTAACATCATCTAATTCAAACATTTGCCATCCATCAACTATTCCGCTAATCGGAACTACACTACTATAAATACATTTTTTATCCTTTTGAGAATATAAATCCACCATATAATATCCATCTCTTATATCCCCGTTTATTGTTATATATGTTGAAATTTTAACCAATTTTTTCACCTTAGGTACAAAACATTCCGACACTCTCTTTCCATTTATTGATGTAATACCTTTTAATTCTTCATTATTTGGCACTATCATATTATTGTCATAATTCAGTTTTTCAAAAGCCTTTTCGTAATAATCATTTCGCACCCATACATTTGCTTCACTTTTTCCAATCTGAGTATAATTCTGTAATATGTAATTTCTCAAAGATGCGGCATAATCTACATATTTATATCCCCATATATCCATATCCTCAGCGTTAACAATTACTCTTGTTTTATTTTTTTCCAAATCATTAATTACATCCTGTTGGAACTCTTCCATAAACCACGGATGAATATGTACTAACCTTGTTGCCGGCATTCTATTATATGCATTGTAATCATTATATTCATTAAAACCGACCAAAAATATCTTTTCATTCTTTTTAGTTAATGCATTTATATATTTTGCCGTATCAGAAGTTTCTACATATTTAATATTGTTATTATATTCGCTCACTTCATTAAGAGCTGATGTAATCGGTACAACCATAAGAAATGTTAGCATTATTATTGTCACTTTTCGAACATTCCAAACTTCAAATAATAAATACGCTAACATAAATCCCGTCATTGCCAAATACGGTGTTGCATGCATATTTTCATCTGATGACCATATACCAAAACTTCTATTTCCCATTGCTATAATGGTAACAAACATAAGTATTCCATATATTTTCCCTTTTCGACTCATTTCTATGCAAAAAAGAATATTAACTACTACATACACCAAAATTATTACACTTGAATAAAGCGATACTGTTAATTGTTGTATTGCCTTCCAAATCATACTTCCATATCCAAAAAACGGAGCAATAACAGTTTTAAATATTCCTGAGAAATTAACATATTTTCCGTACACTTCCTGATTAAATTTATATGCCTGGTAAAACCATTCTTCTACTGAATTAGTTTTTAATAAATAAACCATCCATATTATAAAAGGAATTGCTATTATCACACTGGTTCTTATAATCTCATTCATTATATTTTTTTTATTTTCACTACTTTTTAATTGTTCAATATAAATTATGATAAATATAAGTGCCATAAAAAATATTGTCCATACCGCAGTCATAGCACAGACAATTGCTAACCATGTGCTAATTGAAATAAAAATTGTTGAACTTAGTTTTAATTTTTTTGTTTTAAAAAATAAGAACAATTCACACATAATCACCATAAACGCGATAATTTCTATCTGCTCAGCCAACAATGTATGTCCTTTAGAAATACTAAACATAGACAAATACATAAATACAAAAGTTGGAATTATCCACAATGAAAATATATTTTTGTATCTAAAATACATAACTATCCACGACAAAAATATTAATAAATAAAAGCATGTACGTATTTCCTGAATTTCCGTAAAGCCTAACTTTACAATAATTCCAACAATGTAATACATCCCCGGCATATGTTGGGATATATAATCTTTATATATAACCCCGCCACGGCTTAATATTTTTCCTCCTAAAAAATTGTCTGATTCATCTAAAAACGGTCTATATGTTCTATACTGCATAAGTATTAATAATGCCAATAGCATTAACCCCATAGCTATTATGTCATTCTTCCCAATATGAAGTTCATTTTTTAGTTTCATAAATTTATTACCAACCATATCTTTCATTTTTTACCACGCTTTATTTTTTAATTATACTTTTACTCATTTGCATTTCTATTTTAGTATCTTTTATATTATGCATTTATACCTAATCGTCATATTAAATACATTGCTTCATTATAGCAAACCACCTTATATATGTGAATCTTTTTTTCGGCAAAAAAAGAACTATAACTTATAAAGTCATAGTTCTTTTTATTTTAATCCGCGCGCTTTGTTTTGTGAAAATCTCATAGACGTTACCTCTACAGTTAACTCAGCTCAGGCACCCTCGCGTCACACGAAAGGTTTTGCTTAGTGCTGCTCCATTCCTGACCTGACACGATTCACAAATTTCCGTTGCACAAGACCCAAGCGTCAACATCACTTATAAAGGGCAGCTCTACAAAATAGACCCGACGCAAAGCATCACCCCTGCTGTAGCGGATTGCAGGTACAGGGCACCGCTATCTCCCCGGCTGCGCGGAAGTTTTAAACTTATTCAATTACAGACATTTAGTATACATTATTTTATTTTACTTTGTCAACGTAAAATAATACTAAATGAAACTACTTTTTATTTCTAAGATTTCTAAAAAACTCCTTAAGTAACATGCTGCACTCTTCTTCAAGAATTCCATTTTCACTTTCTACCTGATGATTGAAAGCATCTACATTAAACAAATTCATAATAGAACCGGCACAACCTGCCTTGGGATTCATACAACCTATGTAAACTTTTTTTACCCTTGCCTGTACAATTGCACCGGCACACATTTGACACGGTTCTGTTGTTACATACATTTCACAGTCATCAAGTCTCCAGTCGTCTAACACCTTATTTGCTTTTTTTATTGCATTCAATTCTGCATGACTCAAAGCATTTTTATCTGTCATTCTTCTATTATAGCCTCTACCTATAATTTTATCTTTATAAACAATTACGCAACCTATCGGTACCTCACCTATTGAAGCAGCTTTTTTTGCCTGCTTAATTGCCTCTTTCATGTATTTTTCATTCATTGGCAATGCTCCTAATTTACATATACAAGTTGTGAATTCCTATTAAATTTGTCCATCTGATAATCAAATAATTCTTTTGGATGATCATTCAATTCATCCTCCATTTTTGCAAAAAAAGCATATCCATCCTGCTCTGTTCCAAATATATAAATTCCATCAATATCATTTATATCAAATTCAGCTTCCCGCAATTTTTTCGAACTAATCACGGTATTGAATTTACATATTTCATTAAATGGTGTCATTGTGCCAACCTTATATCCGGATACAAATCCCTGATTTCTTTTAAGCAGGCATATTTCCATATTCTCAGCACCATATTCTACCGGAACTTTAATGGATACATTCAACTTATAATTATCATCTCTTCCCCTGATTCTGGCAAATCCTACATTTCTGCCCTTTACTCCTCTTTTGTAAGAATAAATGTAAAAAACTCGTTTTGTATTAATCATGGCCTCACTCCTTCTTTAAAATTATATGAAGCCAAAACAATTTTTATGAGTAATTATTTAAAATATTGTGAAATCGTATTCCATATATCGTCTGACTCTAATCCTAATTTCCAATATCCTGCCCCGGCAATTTCGTACTTGTTCATTAACTCAAGTCTTGCCTTTACTGAAGTCTCATCTTCGAGCCAAATCATGTATGTACTGTTTCCTTTTTCATAAACAACATAATTTTGTCCTGTTTCTTCATTATAACTAGGTGTAGCCCCTGCTTCTGTATACGCTTCTTTTGCCGCATCCATTGAAACAGCCTTTGTTGACAAAACATAATTACCATTTGCAGCATCTTCGATTAATTTTCCATTTCCATCTGATTCGTCCTCAGGAGTTTCCGTCCATATTCTTGTATAAAATGGCATTCCATTAATTACTCTTGAAGCATCTCCCACTTCATCAATTGTATTTTTTAAACCTTCTTCCGTAAATGTCAATGATGATACTGATCCTGCCTCATTACTTGAAGTTGTATGTTCGTCATAATTCATTACAACAACATAATCTGCTAATCTTCCCTGCTGATTTCTGTCATAAAATTCTGTCCATGCAGACGGCTGATAATTGTCTATTGATAAAACTATACCTTTCTTTCTGCATTCAATTGACAATTCTCTCAAGAACTGTAAATATCCGGCTCCCTCAGAAACATTTATATATTCAAAATCTACATTAATTCCATCTAAATCATATAATGATGCATATTTCATTATATTAGAAACCATCTTTTGTCTTGCTTTTGTATTATTTACAACTGTTTTTATATAATAATCTCCATTGCCATCTGTTTCAAAATCACTTACAAGTCCCCATACATCAAGTCCAGCACTATGTGCCTTCTTTACATAATCCGCTGAGCCTATTGATGACACTTCTCCCTTTGAATCACTTACGCTAAACCATGTTGGTGAAATAACATTAAGACCTTTAGCGTTTTTTATCATGTCACTTAACCCTGAATTACTTGATGAATACATAACCTGATGCCATGCAAGGCTTATCTTTTTATCTAAAACATTATGCGTATATGTATCATAATCATTTTTATATGAAACTTTTGTTGTTTTTCCTACTTTAACTCTCTTATTTAAAATATAACCTATAACTCCATCGTCTGTAGCAACTTTATCCCATTCATCACCTTTATCTAAAATTGTGAGTTTTGTATCAGCCTTTACGTCACTAACAATATCAGCCATATAATCTGCATCTGTTCTAATCTGAGTATTTTTCTTTACAGTGCCATTTTTATCTTCACGGCTTTTTGTATTAACTACAACAACTGCAGGCTTATCCCCATTTGCTTTTGCATATTTATAATCAAAATCAATGTATTTGCTTATATATTTTAAATTTACATAACATATCTCACCATCCATAACTGATGATGTAAAATCAAGATTTTCTTTTGTATTGCCTGTAACTTCATTGCTGCCTACAGGGCTTGTATATATTGTAGTTGCATTAGTATACATAACTGTATTTTCCGTACTGTCATAGTAAAATCTGTCATCAATATATTTTTTCACGCCACTTATATCCATATAAGTATCGCCATCTTTTTCAAATGCATATTTATTTACATATTCATTATCACAGGCAACTGCTGCCATTTCATTTCCATCTGCAGATGTCGCTGTAACCTCATTTCCATCATCATCTGTATAATGAAGCATCATATAATCATTCAAAGTAACATATTCTTTACTTGTTTCCGGTCCAAAACATCCTGTCATTGTCATTGCCATGGCTGAAATTGTAGCCATTGTCATTATATACTTTATGCTCTTTCTCACTTGTTCTTCCTCCTCTGTGAATATCTTCCTAAATTGAACACTACTATAGGCTTACCAATTTATTATGCATATTTTTGATATTCACATCATTTTATTAGCATATTTTTTGCAAATATTTAACTACTACATCATAACATATATATAACATAATTTCATCTTTATATATCTTAAGATTTAATAACTTTTGTTTAATTTCAGACTATATTTTGGTATAATTAAATCAATTAGTATGAGCGGAAAATACATATTTATTTGTATGAAAAATTTCAAATTTATCCAGCTGTTCAAAGCTGTGAGAGGAGGGATTTATATGGCAAAAACTTTTAAATCTGGTGTAACTTTATTAATCCTTACATTTTTTTGTTCTATATTTATTTTTGGAAATAGTGCAATTTTAAAAAATGTAAATGCGGCAGCAAAAATCAATCAAAGTAGCTCTTCCACTCAGATAGCTTCCGTCAAATATAAAATAAAGGATGGAACTATTACCATTTATGGAAAAGGTAAAATGCCTAACTCAATGACATTTAAAAAGAACAGACAAATACATACCGTTATTATAAGAAATGGCGTTACATCTGTTTCTAAATACGCATTTTATAATTGTAAAAATCTGCAAAAAGTTAAGCTTCCAAACACTTTGAAAGTCATAAATTGTTACGCTTTTTACGGAACAAAAATAAAAAAAATTATAGTACCAAACACTGTTAGCACTATTGGACAATGTGCATTTTCTTCTTGTGATTCATTGTCTAAATTATCAGTTCCCGGAAATTATAATGTTAAGACACTCCCGGGGGATGATGCATACGATTCCATAAGCGGAGATACTATAATTGAAACAGTTAAGTTTTCATCGTCTCTTAAGTTAGATGTAGTTTCAACAGTAAAAACAAACAATCTTGTAGTTTACAAAAAAGACCCTGCATATAAATCTATAAATGGTATAATTTATTCTAAAAATGGTTTGAACATAGTTCGTGTTCCTTCTGAAAGAACTGAACTAATTATTGAAGATGGTTGTCAGGAATTTAACCTTCAGTCTATTCTTTATGCCCAGACAGATTCGTCTTCCGATGCTTACGCATGCTGTACTAATCTTACAAAACTAGTGATTCCCGGAAGCGTTACAACCATAGAAAAAGATAAATATTTTGCTAAGGCCTCTGTTTCTCAGACCTCTGTAACTGACATTGCAATTGGATCAGACACACTTGATTCCTTAAGCATTTCTACTCTTTACAGTTCATTAGCCCGCATAGATATTTATCATCTTTCACTGGCTCTTGGCAATAAACTGAGATTTGAAAATGGTATGTTTATTACAAACGACAATGTTGTTATCGGTTATAACGGCAGACTTTCGACTGTTGAAATTCCCGAGGGAGTAACAGAAATTGCTCCTAACGCATTTAACTCATATGTAACAGACTCAATATACTCTTTTAAAAAAGTTATACTTCCATCTACTCTTTTAAAAATTGGAGATGATGCCTTTAATGGTTGCATATATCTTTCGGAAATTAATTTTCCTGACAAATTATATTATATAGGAAATCGTGCTTTTAGATTATGTAATTTTAAAAGCATAACACTTCCTGAAACTGTTCTTACATGGGGTGACTATGTATTTGCTGATAACGCTATTGAAACTATAAACTTTCCTTTAAACCTTAAGACAATTCCAAATCATATGTTTAGTCGCAATAGTATTTCTGATTTAACTTTAGGCGATAATATTGAAATAATTGGTGAAGGTGCATTTGAAAATAATCCACTCACAAATGTGTCTTTTGGACATGGTATTAAAACTATTGGCAACTCATCTTTTGCTTATACTTTATTAAAGAATATAACCCTTCCATATTCCGTGACAAATATTGAAAGTTTTGCATTTAGCAATTGTTCTGATTTTAAAAATATTACAATTAACGGTAACAAACTTTCTATTTCGGATACAGCTTTTGATGGTTGTAATAATTTGAGAATATGTTATTCTGCCGGAATTAAATCTGCAAAAACAAATGCCTATATTTCTTTATTAAGTCAGTTTAAAAACAAGAAAAAATTTTCAGGCACAATCCATTGGAATCAGGTTACCGGAGCATCAGGATATCAGATAAGATATGCTACAAATAAAAACTTCAAAAAATACAAGGCTATGGATGTTGGCAGAAAAAACACTTCAGCAAAAGTTGTATTAAACGGAAAAATTAATACGGATTCAAACAATCCGTCAAAACAATATTTATATGTAAAAATCAGACCTTTTAAAATTGTTAAAGGTAAACGTGTTTATGGAAAATGGTGTATGTGTTCTCTATAAAATAAATTAGCAAAAAACTAAGAGCCCGTTATTATAATAATTGTTCAAATACATTATCTGACAAATATTATTATATATAACCGGCTCTTTTATTTGTTTAAGGGAAATTCCGTATACTCCGTATTATAAAAGGTCAAACTATTAATACTTTAAATAATAATTGTGATATATATTAACATTTCATAAAACTTATTAATAGTAAGTCGTTGCATATCGGCATTCCAATAGTTGCAAAGAAGTGTTCTTACCCATATTATAACATATACTCCTTCTCTCAATCATTATACACATATTGTATAAAATACGCAACATTAATTTAGAACGATTTGTTAAAAAATACAATCCGCAGGCGTCAAAGTTGGGGCTTTTTACCCCAACATCTTATTTATCATATATATCATATATTTTTCATTTTTTTGACATATTGTGTTCTTTTTTGACGTATAATATAAATATAAATAAGAATATTTTGTCAAATATCCTTATTTTATATTGAAACTTTTCCATATTTGCAATATATTACATATTAAAATATGGATGAAAACTTTACATATTTTTTTATAGTGGATATAATAAACTATACGAATCTAAACTGTTAGTGAGGTGATTTTATGAAAATTGAAAAAATCAATGATAAGCAGATTCGTTGCACAATAAGCCGTGCTGATTTAGAAGACAGACATATTAAATTCAGTGAATTGGCTTTTGGGGCAGGGAAAACAAAGGAACTTTTTCAAGATATGATGCGTCAGGCCAATGAGGATTTTGGATTTGAAGTAAACGACAAACCTCTTATGGTTGAAGCAATTCCGGTTTCTCCTGAAAATATCGTTTTATTGATTACAAAAGTTGAAGATGGAGATGACCGCGGAAGCAGTTTAGCTAAATTATTTTCTTCTAATAAAGAGGAAGATGCTTTTGATCCATTTGACGATATTAATCCGGAAGAATTAGACAACATTGTTTCATCTGTAAAGGACGAAGTATCGGATAATTCCGGTGATTCTGACTTGCTTTACAATATTTCAATATATGATAATTTAAGCGATGTGATTACTGTAACAAAGTTAATCATGCCTTATTTTAAAGGAGATAGTTCTGTATATAAATCTCCATATAACAATAAATATTATTTATCTATATGCTTAGAATCAACTGAGCCTTCAGTATTAAATAAAATTTT
>ERZ791607.1424-NODE-1424-length-16745-cov-3.515818_pt1 | contig 16745 bp, 9 predicted proteins | sample MGYA00509964_ERZ791607 | MGnify/ENA primary metagenome ERZ791607 (study PRJEB30046, sample SAMN00791907) | human gut metagenome | study: EMG produced TPA metagenomics assembly of the A metagenome-wide association study of gut microbiota in type 2...
GTCCTTTTCAAAAAAAGTGGAATGAAACCCCATTGCCTGCAAGAATTATTCATCTTGCAGATACCGTTGATATCATAGGAAATAGTATTAAATCTGATGATAATAGATGGGATTTTATATGTCAGTATCTTTCCCAAAAAAAGGATAGTCTATTTGATTCAGAATGTGTTAATGCTTTTCTTCATGTATTCACAAAAGAATCCTATATGTGTTTAAGTGATGATTCTTTTGAAACGAAGCTATGGGAAATTATTCCAAGAGAAAAAATGGTTTTTGATTGGGAAATGTGTAAAAATGTTGCGGATTTCTTTGCAAAGATTATAGATTATAAATCTTCTTTTACAAGCAGGCATTCTATAGGAGTAGCTGAAAAAGCCTCCCTGCTTGCCAAATATATGGGATATGATTCAATCACGGTACAGAAAATGTATTTGGCTGGTGCACTGCATGATATAGGAAAAATGGCGGTAGGCAATGAAATTCTGGAAAAACCGGATAAGCTTACGGATGATGAATTTTCTACAATGAAAAATCATGCTGGTTATACATACCTTATATTATCGGAGGTTAATGATTTTGAAGAAATACGAGATTGGGCGGCTTTCCATCATGAAAAATTAAATGGAAAAGGGTATCCTTTTGGAAAAACCGCTGATGAATTAAATGAGCAGGAACGTATGATGGCATGTGTTGATATTTATCAGGCTCTTACGGAAGACAGACCTTATAAAAAGGGATTGTCCCATGAAAAAACATGTGATATCCTTGATGACATGGCACATAAAGATTTTATTGATTCAGATATTTCAAAGACAATTAGAGAATGTTTTGGAAGAACCTGATGCCATATATGAAAACAGAGGGTGTTTCAGACAATAGTATTTTCAGTTATGTACTAGTATGACTCTTACGAGGGAACACCGGCACGACATTCCAGATTACATCACGTTCGATCGGAGAGGTAACTGTAGAAAAAATTGGTAAAAGTGCTGTATTTTTCGGGGGGGGGTACAACATTTTATGTGAAAAATAGAATAATAAAATTGTTCCCGAAATTTATTGACTTTGAGAAAAAAATTTGATATATCAGAATCGAACAAAAGAGAAAGGAAATAGCAAACTATGCCGACAAAGAAAAATATGATGAAAAAGAACTTGGAAAATTTGCATCTGAAGGAAAGGATAAACTATGGCTACAGAAAAGTCATTATTATGATGTTAGTCTCAGGTCTGTTTTCTATTGTGGTTATAGGTATGCTATTTGCCAATACGATGCATTATGTACAAAATGTTACTGTTGCAGACCGGGCGGTGAAAACCTGCAGGATAAATGTTAACTCAGCAGCGAGAAATATCAGGGAAATGGCACTAGAAAATGATGCATCCTCTTATGACGGTTATGAGCAGACGGTAGAAAGACTGCTTGCAGAAGTTAATACCCAACTGAAAAATTTAAAGAACTCCGGAGTTGTTCCGGATGCGGATTATGAAGAATACGCATCTGCCCTTACAGACTGGGGAAACATTGGTTATTCCATCATGAAAGAAATCAAAAGCGGTGACAAGGATAAGGCAGTTGATTCAATTCTGAATGATTGTACCCCGGCATTAAATAAAGCCGTAAAAATTGCAACAAGATTAGATGAAATGACCGATGAGGTAAGCAGCCAGGCAGTCAGAATTACGGTTATTTCTGCAGTGGCAGGAATTGTGTGTATTATTATTTGTCTGGTTTTGGCATGGAAACTGACAATAAAAACAGGCAAAAAAGTACTTGAGTCAATTTTAGTACCATTACGTGAAGTGGAAGCCGTTGCAAAGGAATTAACAGATGGAAACCTGCATAGCACGCTGGACTACCGTTCGGATGATGAGATTGGAAGACTGGCACACAGTATGCGTAAATCCATCCGTATTCTGGGAAGCTATGTAGATGATATTGGACGTGCAATGAAGATGTTTGCAGAAGGAAATTTTGATGTGCAGCCGGAAGTAGAGTGGAAAGGGGATTTCGTTGGAATTTTAAACTCCTTTATGTTGTTTGAAGAAAGCATGGCAGAGACAATAAAGGGAATCCAGCATGTTTCAGATGAAGTTTCGGGTGCCGCAGATCAGGTAGCATCAAGTTCCAATGACCTTGCGGATGGAGCAACAAATCAGGCAGCAGTTGTAGAAGAACTGACCGCAACAGTCGCAGGTGTTTCTGAACAGGTAGGAAAAAATTCACAATCCGCAAAAGAAATCAGTGGAAGAGTAGACGAACTTGGAAATGCCATTCTGGAAAGCAATGGTAAAATGAGGGATATGGTTGATTCCATGAATGAGATCAACGGGGCATCAAAAGAGATTGACAAGATCATTGCAACAATCAATGAAATTGCGTCCCAGACGAATCTGCTTGCATTGAATGCTTCCATTGAGGCTGCAAGAGCAGGGGAGGCAGGAAAGGGATTTGCAGTGGTAGCGAATCAGGTAAATGTGCTGGCAGACCAGAGTGCCCAGGCAGCAAAGGAATCCGCAACATTGATTGAAACCTCTGTGAAAGCCGTGGAAAAAGGTATGGTGATTGCAGGGCAGACGGCATCACAATTGCAGGAGGTCGCTGAGAATTCCCAGATCATTACAAAAGAAGTCACAAATATTGCAGAAACGTTAGAGACACAGACAACAGAAATCCAACAGATTAATGATGGAATTGAACAGATCAATGATGTCGTACAGACGAATTCGGCAACATCTGAAGAATGTGCAGCAGCCAGTCAGGAGATGAGCAGTGAAGCGGAAAATCTGCGTGAAATGATCCAGAAATTTAAAGTTGCAGAAAATAGAAATTAAAAACGGTGCAAAAAATTATTGATGTTGAATTTACATATAAAGTTGTCGCAGGTAGGAACTATAATTTGACTCGTGACATATATAAATCCGGGAAAAGGATGCAATGAGGAAATGTGCGTTATTGGTTTTAAACTGATAATGCACATTTTTAAAATATATGAACAGTAATATCATCGCAAAAAAGCATAAAAGTAGAAAAAGTTAAAAATATCGTGGATATAGTGATAGAATTGTTGAAAAAAGTAAGTTAAAATACAGGAAAACAACAAGTGTAAAGGGGAAATTTTATGGAATATTCAGCAATTTTTCATGATATGGATAAAAGGTTTAGCTATGCGGTTGATAAGGATTTATTCGTGATACGCGTGCAGGTAAAAAAGGATGATATGAAGGAGGTAATCCTTCACTATGAGGACAAGTATATACCTATGGAGCGCAAGGATACCAGAAAGACAGTTCCGATGAAGAAGGTTGCTGTCTCACAGTTTCATGATTATTATGAAGCACAGATAAAGATGCATTTGATCTGTCTGCGTTACTTTTTCGAATTTACGGACACGCAGGGAGAAAAGGTATATTATGGAAATTATGAGTTTGATAAGGAATGCATTACAAACAGGGACAGAATGTTTGACTGTCCGCAGAACCTCCGGGAGGAAGAGATGTTTGAGGTGCCGGAGTGGGCAGCAAACAAGGTCGTGTATCAGATTTTCCCATCCCGTTTTGCAGCAACGGAGCCGGTAGACAAAGAACTGTGGTATAAAGCACCGATTACTCCTATGGATGATCTGCATGGAAATCTCAGGGGAATCATTGAGCATATGGATGATATTCAGAATCTGGGAATCGATGTGTTGTATATGACACCTATCTTTCAATCAAATTCGTGCCATAAGTATGATACCACGGATTACTACAAGATTGACCCATCCTTTGGAACAACAGAGGATCTCAAAGAGCTGGTACAAAAAGCGCATGAGCGTGGTCTGAAGGTAGTCCTGGATGCGGTATACAATCATACGGGAAGGGAATTTTTTGCATTTGCGGATATTCTGGAAAATGGCGAAAAATCCAAATATCGGGACTGGTATTTCATTGACGGATTCCCACTTAAAAGCGAATGGGGAGAGATCCCAAACTTCAAATGTTTTGGTTATTATGGCGGAATGCCAAAGTTAAACCTGAAAAATCCTGAAGTTGAAAAATACATTACGGATGTTGCATGCTACTGGATTAAGGAATGCGATATTGACGGATGGAGACTGGATGTAGGAGACGAAATCAGCCATTTCTTCTGGAAGAATTTCAGAAAGGCAGTAAAGGCTGTGAAGAAAGATCTGCTGATCATTGGGGAAATCTGGCATTATGCAGGAGATTTCCTTGAGGGGGATGAATGGGATACAGTCATGAATTATCCATTTTACCTGAACCTGATTGATCTGCTTGCAGACGAAAAGATTACGGTCAGCCAGTTCGTACAAAATCTTGGATATTTGAAGGGACGCTTACACAAAAACTGCTATCCCCTTATGTGGAATCTGATCGACAGCCATGATACTGCAAGATTTTTACATCTGTGTAACGACAATAAGAAAAAGCAGCATCTGGCAGCCGCTTTTCAGTTGTTACTGCCGGGAATGCCGATGATTTATTATGGAGATGAGTATGCGATGCCGGGAGCAAACGATCCGGACTGCAGACGGGGCATGTACTGGGACGAAGAATACCAGGACAAAGAGATGTATGAATGGTACAAGCGGCTGATTCAGGTCCGGAAAAGCCATGCATGCATTGTGGAAGGCGAACTGGCTGGGATCGTCACAGAAGATGAGGAAGGGACAGTTGTCCTGATCAGAAAAAATGGTGAAGAGACCATTGCCATGATTTTTAACTGCAGCAGCAGTGCAAAAAAATTTAATGAGTACACCGAGAAGTACAATCTGCTTACCGAAAACACCTTTGATGGAAAGGTAGAGGGGTTTGATGCTGCGGTAATCGTGCTTTAAGAAGCCTTACGGCAGATGGTTTCCCGGGAGTTTGTCTGTGGGAAGAAGAGGGAAAGCACCAATATTTCTGGTAATGTAAAGTACGGAGGATGATATGACGAATGTAAAAAAGAAGGATGGAAAACGGTTTGGGGCAATCATACTTAGCCTGATATTATTGCTTTCCCTGGTGTTTCCGTATCCTGTGATGGCAGACCAGACAGCGGCAGACCAGACAACGGCAGCTTCCGTTTATGCCATTCACAAGACAGGTGATGATAAGGAAAATTTTGTGATTGTTATCATGGGTGAGGGCTATACCCGGGAACAACAGGAACAATTTTTGAAGGATGCAACGGCAAAAGCACAGGGGCTGCTAAAGTGGTCCCCTTATAAAGAGTATTCCGACAGGATCAATATTTATGCAGTACAGACGGTATCCAGTGAAACTGGTGTGGGCGTGATGTATGGGGAGTCGAACCCGGACACATATTTTCATGTGCAGGCATTCGGAAAATCCTGCTATTTTACAAAGGACGGGGAAGATAAAGCCAGGGCACTGAGGGCAGAGCTGGAGAGCAGATATCTGGATACCGGTGCAGCCGTTGGAACCATCCATATCATTTGTAATACGACTGCGAATATTGGTTCTTCTTCCAATGCACTCTTTTCTTTTTCGGCAAATTCGGGTGAGAATGAGCAGGGGGATGTCATGACCCATGAAATTTCCCACAGCATCGGAAGATTAGGCGATGAATATGATAAAAAGATGCAGGGAGAAAATATTTCCGATACCTCGGACCCGGATAAGATTAAATGGCATAAGATGCTTGGGTTCCGTGGAATCGGAATAACGGCAGCAGGAACAGAAACAGTATTTGCGCCGAGCCGCGTCTGCATGATGCGGGATCTTGGGAATCCTTTCTGTGAAGTGTGTAAAATGGAACTGGCGCGGAGATTAAATAACCGTGATTATGTCAGCAGGCAGGCATCTGTTTATGTGTGCGATCCTGAAATTACAATTCCGCATAGCAGGACAGGAACACTTGACAGGGATAGTGACCAATACCGGATCGATGAGACAAATATCACAAAAGCAAATGGAAAGGATCTGGAATTCCGTACAGTCGTACAAAATATGGTGGATGCCAAACAGCATTTGAAGATTACTTTCCGCATTATTGGAGCAGACCATACAGTCAAATATGAAAAAGAAGAAACATATACCGTTCCGCCACTCAGTAACTGGTATGATCCGGATGCTGCCAGAGAGTCCCTTTCTGTCACACTTCCTGCGGTAACTGGTCTGGTTTCCGGGGACAGACTGGAAGGAAAGATCATAGATGAGGACACTGGGAAAATTCTGGCTGACAATCAGACGGCAGGACAGGCGTGGAGTACCGTAACCATTCGTTATATGCTGCAAAACGAAGACGAGACCGAAACAACAGTGCCTGATACGGCACCCGCGACAGTATATGTACCAAAGAATTCTGCGTATACGTTAAGAAGTCCGGATTTATATGGATATACATGTGTAGGAAACAGTGCAAATCAGGGAGAAATAAACATCACAGAGGATCACCGGGAGATCACTTATTATTACCGGAAAAACAGTGAGATGCCGGAAATACAAACCGTACCTGTCCGCGTAACTTATGATGGAAAACCCCATACATTTGATATCAAACAGGAAGATGGTGTACAAATCAGTTACAGTTTGACAGAAAACGGATCGTATACACAAACGGAGATGCCATTTTACACAGAAGCAGGCCAGTATAAGATTTATTTTAAAGCGGAAAAGGCATCTTTTATTCCAACATACGGGGAGGCTGTTTTGGAAATCGAAAAGGCTTCCACCAGCATGCAGCTGACTGCAAAAACCGATACGGTCAAAGGTGCGGGGACAGTAGAATTACAGCTTTGCAGACAGGGGATTCCGGAAGATGCCGGGATAAAAGTAACCTGTGATGTTTCCGGGATCACATTAGAAGAAAAGGGAACGGATCACTGGATAGCAATGCTTCCGAATGAAACGAAAACATATACGTTCACCGCATGTTATAATGGGAATGGCAACTATACAGGAAGTAAGGCAGATTGTCAGGTCCGTGTAACGGCAGATCATTCCCAGACCGGGGGCGGTTCTGGTGGAAGTTCCGGAGGCAGTTCAAGTGGAGGTTCCGGTGGAATATCCGGAGGCGGTTCAAGTGGAGGTTCTGGCAGCAGTTCGGGTGGAAGTTCCGGAGGCAGCTCCGGCGGAGGCTCCGGTGAAAATGCCGGTGGAAGCACGGACGGATCATCTGGCAATGTTTCACCGGATTCCGGCACATTACCGGCACCGGATCATGCAAAAGAAGAACCGGGGAATGTGACACCGCCACCCGCAGCAGATACGTCCGTTTCTGTTAAGGATATTAATGTCAAAGCAAAATCTGCAGTTAAAAATAATACGGTCAAAGTGAAGAATATTGCAGCAGTTTTGAAAAAAGAAATTACAAAGGCAGAAAAAGAACAGGGTGGCAGGATAAAAGACCTGTCTGTTGAAATAACTTTTGATACGGCAAAAGCCGGAAACTGGAAGAATCTGCATCTTGAAATGGACGGGCAGGCGGTAAATTTACTTGTCAAAAAGAATGTAAAAGAATTGAAGGTCAATGGTGGCAATGTAAATCTTACCTTTGATTCGAAGGCATTAAAAGAATTAAAGAAAGAGATGAATACAGCTGTGGTTATCAAAATGAAACAGGCTGACAAGAAAAATCTTTCTGCCAGGGCGGGGAAAATTATTGGAAAACGTCCGGTTTATGATTTTTCCGTCACAGGAATCAAGAAAAAGCAGTCGTCTGTCCTGAAAAAGGGACGGATCAGGGTCGCTGTTTCCTATAATGCTTCGAAAAAGGAAAAAGACAAAAAGATTTTTGCATATAAAATTGATAAATACGGTGCAGCAGTTAAGATACCGGGATCTTATTATGATTCCGATACAAAGACCGTTAACTTTGTAAGCCGTGGGTTTTTCACAGTTGCAGTAGGCTGTGAAAAATGATGAAACATAAAAAATCATCGTTCACGTTAAAAAAACTGTAATTCATGTCGAAAAAGACAAAAACCGGTTTTCATTTGGTATAATGATAGAGCTCATTTTAGTAAAAATGAGTTCATACCGTGAATGATGGAGGGGATAACAATCATCGTTTTAGAAGAAATATTAATGGCAAACGGCTTGACCGTGTTAATGATGTGGTTCCTTTTGTTTTGTAGACGAAAGAACAGAGAGAGCCTTCATGTGGGAGATAAAATATATGATGGAATAGCAATCGTAAATTTAGTGGGGGCATTGTCTGAAACCATTGCTTTTCTCGTAGATGGAAAACAGTTTACTGGCAGCCGGCAGATTAATTATATCTCTAACAGCATATGCTTTATAGGGACAGTCAGTATGGGTATGCTTTGGTGTATGTACGTGGAATTGCGTATCTATCGAAATTATAAAAGAATGGTTCAAAAAGCAGGAGTGGAGATATTTCCCTGGCTGGTAGAAGTAATTATGGTTTTATGTAATCTGTTTGGAACAGGGATTATGTTTAAAATATCCGGGGAGAATGTATATCAGAGAACTGCCGGTGTGCTGGTGGGATATATTTCGCTTGTCATATATTTTGCTTACAGTATCTATCTGGTGTATCATTCCAAAAAACAAGGGGTTAACCTGAATTTTTTCCCGGTGATCTATTTCGTTGGTCCTTGTTTTGCAGGTGTAGTTCTCCAGTTCCTTTTTTATGGAATTACATCATCATGGGTGCTGGTTGCGGTCGCATTGATATTTGTGCAGATGCAGTCATACGCAGAGAGTTTGTATATGGATGAGCTTTCCGGATTATATAATCGGAGATATTTTAATGCGGTGCTTGCGGAAAAGAAAATTGCAAGCCATAAATCCTTATATGGAATCATGATGGATGTAAACGATTTCAAGTGTATTAATGACAATTTAGGTCATAGTACGGGCGATAAGGCTATTTGTACGTTGGGAAATATACTCATCAGATCCATACCGGATGATGGTATGGCAATCCGGTATGCGGGAGATGAGTTTATTGTGCTGCTGTCAGGTGTTGATACGGAGCGTGTCTTAGCGACAATGGAGGAAATTAACCATAATCTGTCCCGGTTTAATGAATCCGGAATAGAATCGTTTCATTTAAGTGTTTCTATGGGATACACGGAATTTGGGACAGAAGATGATGCAGAAACTTTTTTAATGCATATGGATGAGAAAATGTATGAGGAAAAACGGAAATATCATATGCGAAAGAAATCAGCCGGTTTGGAAAATAAAGTATAGCATTACGTTCCTGCCATTTGTCCGATAACTGGTTGCAATGGCACAAGAAAAGAAAATATTATAATCATCAAACGAGTAGCAGACTGGTGTAAATCCGGTTTTGCTGCTCGTTTTTATATTTATGGTTATAGGCAGGGATGCTCCGGATTTCAATACAGTAAATAACCGTGTTATGGTAAAAAATAACGGTTTTTCTCAAAAATATACAATTTAGACTTGAAAAATATAAAAATATATGCTAATTTATACAAAAAGAAATTTCGTAAAATTTCGTAATGAAGGGAGAAACGAAAATGACAAAAAAACGTATAAGCGCATTGGGGATGGCAATTCTTATGCTTATCATGACAATCAGTACGGTAATACTGGATACCGTACCGGTCAAAGCGGATGGAGGACCTGTGATAGAATTTCATTATCACAGGGCAGATGGTGATTATGATCCATGGTCTGTATGGATGTGGGCCGAGGGACAGGAAGGAAATGACTATCCTTTAGAGGCTAAGGATGGTGATGCAGTTGCCAGAATTGAAATTCCAGCCGGTGTGACTTCCGTAGGATTTGTTGTAAGAACACAGGATTGGGCGAAGGATTATGAAGAGGATCAGTTCATTGATATATCAGAAATGATATCAGGAACCGTGATCGTTAAAGTCGAATCAGGTGTTGAGGGTTATACAAAGGAATACGGCGATGATGCAGTAAGGGGAATAAAGCTTAATACTGCAAAGTACAATGGGGATAAGACGATCACCGTCACAATGACTGGTGATATTGAAGGAGAACTTAAAAATGCCTTTAAGGTAGAAGGTAAAGATGGGGAAATTCAGATAGCAGATGTAAAAGAGGGAGATGATTCTACCTATACACTTACTCTGAAAGAGGAACTTGACAGTTCAAAGAGTTACCAGATTACATATGATGGTACCGTAAGTGATATCAGAATGCCAATCATATATTCAACAAAAGAATTTGAAGATGAGTATACATATGATGGAGATGATCTTGGTGCTACATGGAGTAAGGACAGCACAACATTTAGGGTGTGGGCACCTACCTCTGAAAAAGTTATGCTTAATTTATACGAGACAGGAGATCCGGACGATAAAGAGCCGAAAGAAAGCATTGAGATGAATGCCGATAAGAATGGAACATGGGTTGCAAAAGTGGATGGGGACTTAAATGGAACTTACTACACATACAGTTCAACAATCGACGGTTCAACAAAAGAAGCCTGTGATCCATATGCCAGAACGACTGGTGTAAATGGACAGCGTGCCATGGTAATCAATCTTGAAGAGACAAATCCGGATGGTTGGGATAAGGATACCAATCCACATGCAGGAGAGAGCATTAATGATGCGATCATCTACGAATTACAGATGCGTGATTTATCAGCAGACAAAAGTTCCGGCATAAAAAATGTTGGTAAATTCCTTGAAATGACAGAGACAGGAACAAAGACCAAAGATGGTATTTCAACTGGAATCGATCATATTAAGGAACTTGGTGTTACACACGTGCATTTACTTCCAATCTATGATTTTGGTTCCGTAGATGAAGGAAACGATCAGTCGAATTTATATAACTGGGGATATGATCCGGTTAACTACAATGTACCGGAGGGTTCCTATTCTACAGATCCACACAATGGGGATGTGCGTGTAAAAGAGGCAAAACAGATGATTAAGTCTATGCATGATAACGGACTTAGCGTTGTAATGGATGTGGTATACAATCATGTTATGAGTGCAGATGATTTCTGTATCAATAAACTTGTTCCGGGATATTTTTCCCGTATCAATGAAGACGGTTCGTATTCAAACGGCTCAGGATGTGGAAATGATACAGCATCCGAGAGAAACATGGTACGGAAATATATTGTGGATTCCGTATGCTACTGGGCAGATGAATATCATATGGATGGTTTTAGATTTGACCTGGTTGGACTTTTAGATACCGATACCATTAATGAGATTGTAGAGGAAGTACACAAGACACATCCGGATGTTATTTTCTATGGGGAAGGATGGACAATGGAGACCGGTGTCACAAAAGATAATGTGACATTGGCTACACAGGGGAATTCAGCTTCCACTCCGGATTTCGCATTTTTCAATGATAATATGCGTGATGGATTAAAAGGAAGCGTATTTGATACTGCAACATTCGGATTCGTATCAGGAGCAACGAATGCAGAGAAGAAAATGGCAGATTCATTCATGGCAAACGAGTCATGGTGCAAGGAGCCAAGCCAGATTATCAACTATGCATCATGCCATGACAATAACACACTTTTTGACAGAATTGCAGGTTCTAAAACAACTTCGAGTGAAGAGGACATCATAAAGATGAATAATCTTGCAGTAGCATTTTATATGACTGCAGAAGGTGTGCCATTTTTGCAGGCAGGAGAGGAAATGCTTCGCACAAAGGTCAATGATGATGGAACATTCAATTCAAACTCATACAATGCAGGAGACGAAGTAAACAGCATTAAGTGGGATACATTATCCGACAAGAAATACGCAGATGTATTTGAATACTATAAGGGACTTATTAAGTTCAGAAAGGCACATCCGGCACTTCGATTATCTACATCAGAGGATGTGAAAAAATATGTAAAATCCGTAGAAGGACTTGGGGATAATATTGTAGGAATTAATATAAAGGGCGGTCAGAAAGACGAAAGTGCAAAAGAGATGTATCTTCTTTTTAATGCAAACACTGACAAGGCAAAAGTTACAATTCCGGAAGGAAAATGGAAAGTCTGCATAAACGGACAGAAAGCTGGCGTTGAGACAATCGAGACAATCAAGGGTGGCGAGTATACAATGGATGGTATCAGTGCACTTGTACTTGTAAAACAGGATGGTGCGGTCATGACGATTGTTATTGTTCTGATTGCAGCAGTGGTAGTTGTTGCGGCAGGAGTTGTTATTGTTGTAATGAAAAAGAAAAAAGCAAATAGATAATGAAGTTTATAATTAGTGTCTGCTTACTCAGCAGGCACTAATTATTTTGTATGGAATATCTGCATGGCCCCATAAGTATGCGGCAAATGCGGAGCCGTGGCCTTTCTCGACGGGCAGGAAAAATTCCGGCAGGTTGCGCACGTATTACACAATTGCTTGAGATTGGCGTGTGTTGTTGTATCCAGATGCAGGATCAGCGTTGCTGTCTTAAGCGGCCGGAGCATCTGCCCCTCGGTAAGCTGGATGCCATCCGGGGCAAGCCGCCCATAAATCTGTGGGAGCAGGTCAAGGGAATAGGTATCTCCCAGAAAAGATAATTCTGCAAGATACAGGCGGCTCTGACGTTCTACCACATGTGCAAACTCTTCATAAGCCTTTGACAAAAGCATCAGGCTGATGCAGTCCACAATGTAAGCCTCCTGGATCTGTTCATGGTTCAGATATAATTCCGACAGTTCATCCACTCCGTTTCCAAGCGTCACAAACCCATAGGCATAGTGAGGCAGAGAAACCCCGTCTAAATCCTGAGCCAGAGAGTAATACGCATAGGATTCAACCAGGGGAAGAAGTGCCGTATAAATTGCCTGAATATGAGGCAGGTCATCCGGAGGGAAATGGAAACGGCTGCAAAATTCGTTCCAGTCACCGGAGGATAATCCGGGAGTAAGTTTACATTTCATGGGATGCATCCTCCTTATCGGAAGCAGCCATAACGGCTGCAATTTCCTGAAAGCGGCCCGTGACCTTATCATAGTTCTTTCGGTGATGGGGAAAGCCACAGTTTATGCAGGATTTGATACCATTTTTTAAATATTCACAGTTTCCACCACAGGATTTCCCGAGTGTATAGAGGGGACAATAACAAAACAGACAGTTAAAGTCCTCCTCCGGAATTCCTTTATGGCATGGAAAATATTCACATTTTTTATTTTGAAAAAACTTATAATATTCGCTCAAAATGGTTTCCTCCAATCAAAGCACAATCATAGCATAATTATATCGGAACAACAAGCGGATCGCAAGAAATGCGAATGACATAAAAATTGCATTTCAGTGGGAAATGATACCTTTTGCCCCTTTTATCATTACATTATTTACATCTTTTTAAGAGCGAAGGTATAGTGGCTCAGGCAATTGAGGGTTTGAAGCAAAAAGTTGAAAATTAAATAAAAAATACTTGACTTAAAGTTAACTTTAAGTGGTATATTATGATAGATAAAATCGGAAGGAGAATTTATTATATGTATATCGAAAAGATTAACGGACCGGAAGATGTGAAGAAATTAAATATAGAAGAGATGACAGCTCTCGCAGAAGAAATGCGTCATGCATTATTAAAGAGGGCAAGTATTCACGGCGGGCATTTTGGCCCGAATTTTGGCATGGTAGAGGCAATCATTGCACTGCATTATGTTTTTGAGTCCCCAAAGGACAAAATGGTATTTGATGTTTCCCATCAGACCTATCCGCACAAGATGCTGACCGGTCGAAAAGATGCCTATTTATACGAAGAACATTACGATGACGTGACGGGATACAGCTGTCCGCAGGAAAGTGAACATGACCATTTTACGGTCGGACATACCTCTACATCCGTCAGTCTGGCATGCGGTCTGGCAAAGGCAAGGGATCTTCGTGGGGAAAGTGCAAATGTGATCGCAATTATCGGAGACGGTTCTTTAAGCGGAGGAGAAGCCTTAGAAGGAATGGATTTTGCAGCAGAATTAGACAGCAACATGATCATTGTAGTAAATGACAATGATATGTCAATTGCAGAAAATCATGGAGGACTTTATTCAAATCTGAAATTACTCCGCGAGACAAACGGACAGGCAGAGTGCAATTTATTTAAAGCCATGGGACTAGATTATGTCTATGTGGATCATGGAAATGACTTAAGGGAGCTGATCGGGGCTTTCAAACAGGTAAAAGACAGTAAGAAACCGGTTGTTGTCCACATTAATACATTAAAGGGAAAAGGTTATAAACCGGCAGAAGAGCATAAGGAAGAATGGCACTGGCATCTTCCGTTTGATATTGAGACTGGAAAATCCCATTTTCCGGAAGTGGAAGATTATTCTTCGGTGACCTGTGAATATCTGATCGAAAAGATGAAACAGGATCCGACAGTTGTTGCAATTACATCCGGAACCCCGACGATTCTCGGATTTACGCAGGAGAAAAGGAAACAGGCCGGCCGGCAGTTTGTAGATGTGGGAATCGCGGAGGAGACAGCGGTAGCACTTGCTTCCGGAATTGCCAAAGGTGGCGGAAAGCCGGTATACGGTGTGTATTCCAGCTTTATCCAGAGGACGTATGACCAGATTTCACAGGATCTGTGTATTGACGGGAATCCGGCAACGATTGTTGTGTATACGGGATCGGTATTTGGCATGACGGATGTTACCCATCTGGGACTGCAGGATATTCCGATGCTTTCCAATATTCCGGGACTGGTTTATCTGGCACCGACAACAAAGGAAGAATATCTGTCAATGCTTGATTGGAGTGTGGAGCAGAAGGAAATGCCGGTTGCGATCAAACTTCCGGGCGGAGATATGATTTCGGATGGCAGAGAAGTCAAAAAAGACTGGAGTCAGCTCAACACCTATGAGGTAACGGAAAAGGGAAGCAAAATTGCACTGATCGGACTCGGAACATTTTATTTCCTGGCACTGCAGACCGCAGAAATGCTGGAGAAAAAAGGTATTCATGCAACGGTAATCAACCCGTATTATATTACCGGACTGGATGAAGGACTGCTGGAGAAGCTGAAGGCAGACCATGACACGGTAGTTACACTGGAAGATGGCATCCTGAATGGTGGTTTCGGAGAAAAAATCGCAAGATTTTATGGAAGCAGTGATATGAAAGTCTATAATTACGGATTGAAAAAAGAATTCCTTGACCGGTATGATGTAAATGAGGTATTAAAAGAGAATCATCTGACAGCAGAGCAGATTGTAAATGACGTATTATAGAAGGCAGAAATAAACAACAAACCTTGTGAGAATCGACACAATATGGTAAAATATAACATACTAGAGCTTATTTTGCATAGTGGTTAGAATAGCGGGCTCATGGAAGGAGCGGTATCATATGAAGAATAAAGATTCGAAAGCAAGGATGCAGATGATTTTCGGGATACTTTTGTTTGCGTTTATTTTTATGGCAGAGTTGTATGCCATAGTCAATTTCCCGAAGATGTTTATTGTTCTGGTTGTTTTGGCAGCAGCAGATCTGATATGCCTGTATGTTGCAATCAGAGGCGTGATTTTAGTATATGAGACAAAATATGCCCGGAGAGAGGAACAGTATGAGAGTATTTTCAAGTCGGAAAAGGCATCATATCTCATGCTGAAAAAATATTTTGAGGAAATATCGGTGAAGCTTGCATATATGGAAGAGGCATCTAAGATTCCGACAGAGGAAATTGTCAATGCACAGAAGGGAATAGCGAAAGTAATTATCAAGCGGTCCCATGAGAATACCGATGCATTGATGAATTCATACGAACAGCTGCTGGACCGGTTTGATACGTTCCAGAAAGGAATGGATGGGTTCGGTACAGTTGCGGGTGCTTATAAGGACGAGATTCTTTCAGCCTGTAAGGATGAAATTTCTTCGGTGCAGAAGGATGGAAAAGAACAGGAACATTCACAGGATAAAGAGATAGCCGCAAAGCTGCAGGAAATCATTATTGCAATGAAAGATATGGAACTGCGCCTGAATCAGACCATTATGAACAGTCAGAAAGTGGTTGTTTCCCAGCCGCAGGTTTCTGTACCTGTGGCAACACCTGTAGAGCCACAGCCGGCACCGCAGAATCATGTGGAAGAAACACCGGTAGAGCCGGAGATTTCACCAGAGCCGGAAGAAAGTATGGAGCCGGACCCGGAGATTCTGCCGGATATACCGGAAGAAGAGAGTTTTGAGCCGGAGGAAGAGCCTCCGGTCATGGCAGCGGATGAGATTATTCCTCCGGATCCGGAAGAAGCCATTGAGGAAGCAGAGGAACTGGTAGAACCGGACCCGATTCCGGAGGAAGCGATTGTTGATGAAGCGGATGATGAGAACCTGCCGGAGGAAGAACTTTCGCCGATGCCGGATCTGTCCGATCCAAACCGCGCCATGAGCCCGGATGAAATAGCTGCCCTGTTTGCAAATATGGGCAATGACGACAATGCGGATAAAGCCGGGGAACCTGTCGAAGAAACGGTGGAACCGGAGGATATTCTCGAGCCGATTGAAGAGCCGGAAGCAGTAAAAGAAGCACCGCTTCAGCCGGAAGAACCGGCAGATCCCAATAAGGCATTAAGCCCGGATGAGATAGCTGCCCTGTTTGCAAGTATGGGAACCTGAAAAGAATAAAATAACAGGCAACGGACGCCATCTGTTCCACGTAAAAACGTGTGACAGATGGCGTTTTGCTATAAAAATGCCATACAATGAAAAAAAATAGTTGCATTTCTTTTCCATTGTGTTATACTTAGGTCGTTGCAATTTAATAGTTTAAAGCAGAGTAGACACATGTGCGTTAAGTGCCGGATGAACAGGGAGTTGTCACCCGGACGAAAAGAGAATCTTGCGGTACATGAG
>ERZ791607.1448-NODE-1448-length-16528-cov-2.823712_pt1 | contig 16528 bp, 16 predicted proteins | sample MGYA00509964_ERZ791607 | MGnify/ENA primary metagenome ERZ791607 (study PRJEB30046, sample SAMN00791907) | human gut metagenome | study: EMG produced TPA metagenomics assembly of the A metagenome-wide association study of gut microbiota in type 2...
CATATTTGCATGTCTCTTGAACAGATCTTCACTGTGCTGGTTTGTGATTCTCATCAGATCCATTACCATTGCATCATATGTGATCCAGCTTAATTCTTCAAAGGAAGAGCCGGATGCCTGAACACTTCCTCCTTTATTCTGATCCACACATTTTTCTGTTACTCCAGGAATCTTAATGATCGCATCCGCCATAGATCCGATTTTATTTTCTGGGAACATGGTAAGAGTCGCTACTTTTGCTCCCTGATCCTTAGCTTTTTTTGCATTTGATACAAGACTTGCTGTATTTCCTGAACCCGATCCCAAAATCAGAAGATCACCTTCCTGAATTGATGGTGTTGTAGGTTCACCAACAAAATATACTGTATATCCAAGATGCATCAATCTGTTTGAAAATCCTCTTGCTGCAAATCCTGAACGCCCTGCACCTCCAACAAAGATTCTTTTCGCTTCTGTGATCAGTTTTTCTACTGATTCTAAACCTTCATTATCAATCTGCTTTGCATTTCCTTTTAATTCATCAAGAATCGCAAAAATATTCTTTGCTTCTGACATACCATAACCTCCTGACTGAGTTTCTTTCTATTTGTTAATACCTTTTATATCTTTTAATTTATAACATTGCTTCTTTGATCGCTTTTGCTTCTGCAACTGGATCTTCTGCATTTCCGATCGCACTTCCAACAATTACGATATCTGGTTTTAACTCTACGTATTTCGCGATTGTTTTGCTGCTGATTCCACCTGCTACTGCAATTTCAGCTTTCTTAGAGCTTTCCTTCATAACTTTCAGATCACCAATCGGTTCTCTTCCGACTGCCTGTGCATCTGCACCTGTATGAACTGCTAATACATCAACTCCAACTTCTTCAAGTTCTGCGACTTTTGCTGGGATATCTTCGATCGTGATCATATCAACAACTAATTTCTTTCCATAGTCCTGTGTTGCTTTGAATGCACCTTTGACTGTTAAAAGGTCTGCTGCTGCACATACTGTTACATAGTCTGCTCCTGCTTTGATTGCATTCTCAGTTTCTAAGTAACCACCATCCATGATCTTGCAGTCTGCTAAAACTTCTTTGTCTGGGAATTCTTTTTTCATTCTTTCTACTGCATTATTTCCTGCGTCCAGACAAATTGGTGTTCCAACTTCAATAATATCGATATAATCTTTTACCTTTTCTACAAGTTTGATTGCTTCTTCTGTTTTCATTTCATCTAAAGCTAACTGTAATTTCATTTCTTTTCCCTCCAGTCTAGTAATTCTTCATTCCGATCGGCACTGCCGGTTCTGATAAAAGTTCTTTTATTTCGTCATCTAAATCTACAATTGTCAGAGATGCTCCATTCATATCCAGCGATGTTACATAATTCCCGATATAAGTTTTCCATACTTTGTGCCCAGCCTTTGCTAACACTTTTTCTACTTCATCGTAAAGCACATATAATTCCATCACTGGTGTTGCTCCTAAACTAGAAAGCATCACTGCAACTTCTTTTCCTTCTTCAAAATCAAAATCATTTAAAATGGTTTCTGCCATTTCCTGTGCCATTTCACTTGCCGATTTTAATTTTTCCACTTTTGTTCCGGCCTCGCCATGATGTCCTACTCCAAATTCCATCGTTCCATCTTCGATCTTAAAATTTGAATGTCCTAATGCCGGGATCACACATGGTTCCAATCCAACACAAATGCTTTTTGTGCGGTTGACTACATTTTGGGCTGATGCGATAACATCATCAAGACTTCCGCCTTTTGCTGCTCTTGCTCCACCTACTTTCCACATGAAAAATCCACCAGCAATTCCATGTCTTTGTTCTTTTACTGCCTTTGGTGCAGATGCTACATCATCATTTGCAACGACATATTTTACTTCGATGTCATCATCTTCTGCCATCTGAACTGCCATCTTTACATTCATGTTGTCTCCGGCATAATTCCCAAATAATACTGCAACTCCTTCTCCCTGATCAGCATCTACGATCGCATCATAAAATGCCAGTGCAGGGGGAGATGCAAACACTTCACCGATTGCGACACTGTCAAGCATTCCGTCTCCAAGATAACCTACGAATGCGGGTTCGTGCCCGCTTCCTCCTCCGGTTATCACTCCAACTTTTCCTTTTTTCATCTCTTTCATGGAAATGACATGATCATTTTCTTCTGAAAATCTAACTTCTGGATTAGCCTTTACCAGACCTTTTAACATATCATCTACGATGAAATCTGGATTATTTACAAATCTCTGCATGTTTAATCATTCACCTTCTTCCAGCAATCTCAAGGATGCATCTGCAATCGCTTTTAATATCAAGTAACATGATGTTGCTCCTGCATCCTGATGTCCTCTAGATCGTTCTCCTAAACGGCTTGCTCTTCCTATTTTAGCTACCATTGTTTTTGTAGATTCCAATCCTTTCTCTGCCACTTCTGTCATCGCCTTTAATGCCTGTTTAAAATCTGACTTGTTGCTTTCATATGCTTCAATCGCAGGAGATAAAACATCGATTAATGTTTTATCTCCTGGTTTAGCATCTGTCAGATCAGATAAATTAGAATAGGCTTTACAAAGCATTTCTGACATAACCTGACTGTCAATGACTTCCATTTTTTTTGATGCAACACTAAGGCCTCTGAAAAAACTTCCATATAAAGGTCCCATAGAACCTCCGATTTTGCTGATCAAAATCTTACTGATTGTCAGAAAACCTTGGCTCATATTGACACCATCTTTCTTTTCAAGCTCTTCCTGAGCAAAAGTCATTCCCTTGTTCATGTTAATACCATGATCTCCGTCACCAGCTTCTCCATCAATTTGACTTAGGTAATCTCTGTTTTCTTGAATTGTACTGATAACTTTATCCACTAATTTTATGCCATCTTTGTTTGTAAACTCCATTTATTTGTTTCCTCCAGTTTTAGAAAATACCGAAAAATGCTCCTACTAATGAAACTGCAACGATCATTAGCATGATAACAACCATGTTCTGGTTTTTCTTATTTAACCACCAGTAAACTGCTAATACCGCTAATAATGGTAATAATCCCGGTACAATTCCATCTAAGATATTCTGAATAACATATGGTTCATTTCCTTTACCAAATGTGAACTGAAGTGGTGTAGACAATTTCACATATGTTGATGATAATGCACCCATCATATAAATACCAAGCGCACTTGCCGCTGTTAATAACTGCTGAATCTTACCAGATCCTAATATACTACGTACAGATGAACGTCCTTTGCGATAACCAAATGCTGCAAAGTTTGTTCCGATGATCATCTGAATGATCGGCAATAATAATAATACGAAACATCCAATTGGACTTCCCTGTGCAGATAATGTTGCACCTAAAGCGAAGATGATCGGTTTAAATGTTGCCCAGTCTAAGGAATCTCCAACACCTGCCATAGGTCCCATTAATCCAGATTTAACACTCGTGATAGTTTCATCATCGATTGGGGCTCCTTTTTCTTTCTGCTCTTCCATGGCGATCGTAATACCATAGATCACAGATCCAAATACAGCTTCTGTGTTGTAAAATACCATGTGACGTTTTAATGCTGCTGTAAAATCTTCTTTTTTCTTATACAGTTTCTTAAAGATCGGGATCAGTGACATACAAAATCCTAACGCCTGTAAACGTTCATAAGAAATTCCTGTTTCTGCAAAAAAGTAATATGTTAACCAGCTTTTCTTGACATCTTTTTCTGTAATCTCTTCTGGGAGATATTCCTGTTCTAATTTCTTTTCTTCTGCCATAACCTTACGCCTCCTCTGCTTTTTTATTTGAGAATGTCATAACAAGTAAAATGACACAAACTCCGAATATTGCTGCTTCAAATACAGTAATTTTACTAACAATTACAAGGAAATATCCAACAAAGAATAATGGCATTAATTGTTTCTTTCCGATTACAAATAATGTTAACGCAAATCCTAATGCTGGAAGTAAACCACCAGCTACACTGAATCCTTCTGTTAACCATGTTGGTACTGAGTTCATGAAATTCTGCACTGCATCTGCTCCGTACATATTTGCTAAGAATGGCACTGGGAATCTCATGAAGAAACTTAAGATTGTTGGAAGTACTACGTTACAAATTACGATTCCTTTTGCATTTCCGTCTTCTGCGTATTTATCTCCCATATGTACAAATACTACATTGACTGTTTTTCTGATCTGATCTAAGAATACACCAAGTACTCCAACCGGTACTGCAAGTGTGATTGACTGTGCACTTGTCATACCTGCACTTAATGCGATTGGAATAGCTATCAAACCTGCTAAACAATCATCCGCTGGAAGGTTTGATCCAGCAGCAACTAATCCAATATAAAGAATCTGAACAGCTGCTCCAATAATGATTGCCTGTTTGACATCTCCCATGATCAGACCAATCCATAATGCTGCTACTAATGGCTGACGTAATGCATGTGTAAATGCATATCCAACGTCAGTTTTCATGATCCAGTAATAAATTCCCGTAAAAATACTAACACCTAACATATGTTATCCCCTCACTTTCTTCGCCGCACCATCCAGTGATAATTTTTTCTCTTCTGGTGTTACCTGAAATGTTACTTCTGCTCCAGTATCTTGAATTGATAAAAGATCCTGTACATCTTTCTCATCAATAGAAATTCCTTTTACAACCGATGTTCTTCCATTTCCGCTTCCGAGTCCACCGATCTGTACTTGTTTAAATATAATTCCTTTATCCACCACTGACTTGCAGTCTTCGATGCCTCTGAACAGGACTAATACATTTCCTTTGTCATATTCACCGCCATTTGCATTTGCTACAAAATCATCAATAGAAATTACATCCACCGTCATTCCCGGAGGTGCTGCCATTACATAAATGTCAGCCATAAATTCGTCTTTTGACAATGCATCATTGACAACTACGATTCTTGTCGCAGAAATCTTGTTACTCCATTTCGTAATTACCTGACCGTGAATTAAACGAAAATCGATTCGAACTAATTTAATTCCTTCCATCATAGCCCCTTCCTTTCTTTCATTATTTTTCTGATATTTCTGACTCCATCTTTTGCCGCATTCATTAAGTCTTCTTCCAACTCATCACCTTTTAACATTCCTCGCTGCATTTCAGCTTCGATCAGCATTGCAAGGTTCAGTCCTGCAAGTACTGTATAGTTTTTCTCTAATGCAAATCTTGCTGCTGTGTTAGAAGGAGTTCCGCCAAATAAATCTGTTAAAATGATCGTATCATCTGGTGCCTTATCAAGCAGCTCTTTTAATTCCATCGCCAGATCCATAGGATCGGTACCTTCCATCAACGAAAGACTATAGACATTCTTAAGTTCTCCCGCGATCATCTCTGCGCTTCCCTTTACTTCCGCTCCTAATTTTCCATGTGTTATAAGAATTATCCAAGGTTTCATCTCTGTCTGCATACCATTTCCTCCTAAACTAATTCATGTTATCCTCTGGATTTTCCGCCTGTAATATTCATGATCGTTCCAGTGATATATGATGCATGATCTGATAACAAATATGTTACTAAATCTGCGATTTCATCTAATTTACCAACTCTTCCTAATGGAATTACTTTCTGATAATCTGTAGAAACACTTCCCGCTTCCTGTCCTCTTGTGTAAGCCAGTTCTTTTACATGTTCTGGATTTCCCATTGGCGTTGGCTCATTGATTCCTGGTGCAACTGCTACGACTCTTACATTATAAGCTCCTAATTCTTTTGCCCAAGATAATGTAAATGAATTTACCGCTCCTTTTGTTGCTGAATAAATATTCTGTCCTTTAGAACCTTCCATTCCAGCTTCAGAACTCATATTTAAGATTACTCCACTTTTTTGTTTGATCATAATTCTTGCTGCTGCCTGTGCACAGAACATAACACCTTTTACATTAACACCCATCATGAAATCAAAATCATCTTCACTGTTTTCATGGTTTGGATCACTATGATAGTAGTCTACTAACATCCTTGGTCTGTTGACTCCAGCGTTATTTACCAAACAATCAAGTTTTCCGAATTTCTCGACTGTTTTATTTACCATTTCTTCTACTTCTTCTTTTTTGGTAACATTACATTTTACATACATGACGTTTTCATTATCATCATATGCATCACAGTCTGCCATATCTGCGATTACAACTTTTGCATGATTCTTTAATAATGCTTCTACGATATGAGATCCGATTCCCATACTTCCACCAGTTACAATTACCACTTTGTCACTCATGTCAATCCACTCTTTACTCATCAGTTACCTCCTTTTGTTGGCTTTATTTTTTCTCATTCGGATGTTCTGTATAGACGTCCTTACGTCTTGACATAATAGTAACACCACTTTTTGCAAAAATCAATCCATAAAAACACACAAAAAATCACATCAATTTTCGTCATTTCTTACAAAAATGTGACTTTTTTTGTATTTTGCAATATTTTTTTCACAAATTTTCTCATTCAGCCCACAATATAAATGTGCTGGTAAATTTTGTTATATTATGATAAGATACAGATATGGAAATTAGTTATACCCCCAATAATTCCTATATATTTTTTATCTTATTAAACAGAGGTTTTGTATGAAGAAAAATTCCAAATCAAAAATAAAATCAAACAGTCCGCTTCCTCTTTACTTTCAGATCAAAGAAGACCTCAAAAGCAAAATAGAAAACGGTATTTTGAATGGTTTAAAACATAAAACCGGACATACACGCTTTACGACAGTATAGCTAACAATCAATCTCAAAAACGTTGCACCATGGATTCATTGAAAGAAACAGACAAACCTGCACCCAATCCTTCTAAACATCCCCGTATCGAAGTCGACGAGGAGCTGATGCGTCAGATGATCGCCGGACAGGCCCCTTTGGATTCGAAAGTCGTCCGCAGGATTCCCGAACCGGAAGAGGAAGATACGGACACTCCTGAGGGAAACACATCGGAAACGGTATCCGGAGTATCGGCACCGACTGCTGAAAAAACAGACGTCGGCACCCAAACGACTCCCGTAAAGGAGTCTTCCGGATTCCGGCGTAAAAAGATCGCGCTGCCGGATTTCGAACGCACGTTCTTCGCGCCGGTGGATTGCCGTAACCGCTCGGCGATCTATGTCAGTACCCGAACCAAGCACAAAGTATCGGAAATACTCCACCTGTTAGGGAATGAGAGTACAAGGCTTACGGCCTTGGTCGACAATATGCTGCGATTTGTCATGGACATTTACAGCGGTGAGCTGAATTATCTCCACGAGAAGAAGAACAACAGACGACCGTTTTGAACAGACAATGCGAATTATAACGGACAGCTGAACGAAACGTCGGGAGCGGTTGTTATGCCTATTGGGGTATATGACGTGCGTGTCGTGGATTATGGCTATTGGAGGGGCAGTCCGCAGGGTAGCGTCCGGGCCGCAGAAAGCCGCCTATTCCGACGGTAGAATTCTAAGATAAAACCAAATAAAAGCTGCAAAAAGTTTCATGCCCGGAAATTGTCATTTTTTGTCGTAGCGTTTAGCAAAATGATTCTGGTTATGGGATGCAAGGCCGCGAAGCGCTTGTATAGCCTTGCATCCCATAGTCAGAATCGTTAATTTGCGGAGTACGGAAATGACAATACATTAATTATGAGTAGGTTCGGCTCCCAATTAGACGGACTGTTCCGACAATAAGATTTTGAGATTTTGAATGATCTCAAAATCTTATCGAATGGCAGATATGTATGCCGGATTATATCTGCAACGCTACATATGGTGTTCCACGCCTTACGACGGCAAAGCATCTGGCGGCGATTTTGGCCCTCACAGCATTCAGGACGCTGAATTTATGTTTACCTTCAGCCACTTTGCGTTCGTAATATGCCTTTAGTTGCGGATCACACCTGATGGCAATCAGTGCACTGCGGTTCAGTTGTACTTTAATGTCTCGATTCGCCATGCTCGATGTGTGGCATCCCCCGCGAACGCTTGTGCCGGAGCTATGTTCGAACGGAGCCAGCCCGCAATAGCAGGCAAACTTGCGGTGGTCTGTGATTTTGGTGAAATTAAGCGTCGAACAGAGCATCACAATGGCCGTGATCGGCCCTACACCTTTGATGCTGGTCAGCAGCTTGTAGTTCCGGCAAATGTTGCTGTCGGCGGCTATCAGTTCCTTCATTTCCCGTTCGATGGTTTTCATATGAGTTTCTGCATACGCGATCTCCTCCTGGAGCATGGAACGTTGAATAGATACATCCGCGAATTTCTCTTTGTAGTCTAATTTTTCGAGCAACACCAGTTTCGCTACACGTTGTTTTGCCAGATGAGCCCTTAAGATCAGCCATGTGCGCAACTGACACAGTTCCTTCTCTGCCGGCAGATAAAGGGCTATCTTCCGATAGTGAGTGATCGCATACTCGGCGATACGCCGGGCATCCACTCTGTCTGTTTTGCCACGGGCAATACCCATCGAATACTTGATTACCAACGGCGAGATCAGTGAAAAATTGAAATTCAGCGTCCTGTCGGAAGCACAAACCGCCATCTCGGATATGTAGCTCCCCATATCCTCGGCGCAGAAAATCACATCGTCGAGCCGAATACCATGCCGCTTCTCAACCCAGTGCAGACACGAGCAGATCCCTTTTCGGGAGTTGGCGAATTTGCGGTGAGCCATCTCGTTTGCATCCTCGAAGGCGACCAAAGACGCATCGAAAGTCTCTTTCGACACATCCAGACCCACATAATACAAATAGTGCATAACTTGTTAGTTTTGTGAGAGTCGTATGCTATCACATGTACCAGGTCTTCAAACCTACAATTCTAAACAGCCATTCTCTCTGGTTAATGGAGTCGCAGTCCAAATCTACCGCCAAGCCTCAAAGCTTACGACAAGCCCCGGTTCACTGCGACTCCATATCGAAATTACCTGTGATTACATCACGCTGCAAATCTACATGCGACCAGCAAAACGCCGGGGATGGAAATCCGCAAGGCTCGCCCCTCGGGCGATTCGCATGGCCTTGCGGATTTTCATCTCCGGCATTTAATTCCCTGCCGGCGGAAAGAGATGACGATATTCCGGGATCGAGGGGAGCGTAACACAAAATTATGGACACTGCCTATTACTATATCTTGCAAAATCATTATACGACTGACTCTTCCAACTTACCCATAGCTATCTCATTCAATTATTTTCGTTCCACTTCTTACACTGCTCCATAATCGTATTCAAAGCATCTTCCTGCCCAGCAGGCGGATAATTATACTTTTTCAACAATCGTTTGACAATACGCCGCATTCCGGCACGAGCACTCTCCTTCATATTCCAGTCAATCGTCTTGTTTCGCCGAAGCGCATCTGTCAACTCTCGCGTAATAGCGACCAACTGATCGTTGGAATAGAAATCTTTTACAGCCTCAGGCTTGGTCAACGCATCATAAAAGGCAAGTTCTTCGCTGTTCAGATTAAGCGACTTGCCGGCCTTTTCGCCGTGAACGATCTCACGGGCTATTTTCAGCAGTTCTTCGATAACCTCTTCGTTCGTCAGCATCCCTTTCAAATAGCGGCTCATGGCATCGGCCAGAATTTCCGAAAACTTCTCGGCTCGTACCGTATTCGTTCGCTGATATAGTTGTACCTGCTCTGCAATCAACCTACGCAATAATTCTACGGCGAAGTTCCGTTCCTTCATCCGGGCAACCTCTTCCAGGAATTTCGAATCGAACAAAGAGAACTCCTCCTTGATATCGGAGAAAAGATTAATTACCCCTTCGCTCTTGATACTCTGCTTGAGCAATTCATTAATACGCCCGTTAATCTCACGGAACGAAATCTTGCCCTTGGCTTCCACGCGCGTCAGTAATGTGCGAACCGCCTCAAAATAGGCAGCTTCGATACGTTGCTCATAATTCAGTAAACTCTGACAAAGCGACAATGCCTGCCGCAGCAGCAGCGCCTCTTTGATATAGAGTTTTTTCGTTTCCATCCGCTCGGGGGACTGCATGAAATCGACACCTCCGCTGATGGCTTTCGCCCGCTCCAAATCAGACTTACCGAAGAAAGCACCATAATCGAATCCATACATCAGATCACGGCAAACGTCCAGTTTCTTCTGAAACTCCGGATAGGCGGTTTTAGCCACATCCGTATCACCATAATTTTTGCGGTCACGGTATGTATAATCGTTCATCGCCGTCTTCAACGCCGAAGCGATACCCACATAATCCACAACCAAACCGCCTTGTTTATCCCCGAACACACGATTCACACGAGCAATAGCCTGCATTAGATTGTGTCCGGACATCGGTTTATAGACATACATCGTCGAAAGCGAAGGTACGTCGAAACCCGTAAGCCACATATCAACTACGATGACGATTTTCAACGAGCTATCGTTGTCTTTGAACCGCTTCTCCAACTCTTTCTTGTGGGAATCATTTCCAATAATCGCCCGCCAGTCTTCCGGATCTTTATTACCGGAAGTCATCACAACAGCCAGCTTGTCACTCCACACCGGACGCATTTCGAGAATCCGACGGTAAATCTTGATCGCTATTGGCCGCGAATAGGCTACTATCATCGCCTTACCCGTCTGCTCGTATTGCCGGAATTCCTCATAGTGTTTTACGATGTCCTCGCACAATGATGCCACCGTCGCGTCAGCTCCAAAGATCGAATCGAGCCGCCCCAATTCACGCTTGCTTTTCTCAATGACATACTCTTCCGCCTCCTCAGCCATCGCATCATACTCCGCATCAATACGCCGCAAGGACTGCTCGTCGAGTTTCAGATTGATTACACGGCTCTCGTAAAATACCGGCCGTGTCGCACCGTCCTCCACCGACTGCGTCATATCGTACACGTCGATGTAATCTCCAAACACTTCGCGTGTCGACCGATCTTTTTGCGCAATAGGCGTTCCGGTAAACCCGATATAGGTAGCATTCGGCAACGCATTACGCACCAGACGCGCCGCGCCGATTACAACTTTGGCTTGCGTTACCCCGTCAGCATCCGTAACCATTCGGACCCTCTCCTCCAATCCATATTGACTGCGATGCGCCTCGTCGGCCATAACAACTATATTTCGTCGCGTCGAAAGAGGTTCTTCGCTCTCTTCGAATTTCTGCATCGTCGAGAAAAAGATACCGTTCGCTTCGCGTCCCGCCAATAATTCCCGAAGATGAGCCCGACTTTCGGCCTGCACGGGTGTCTGACGCAAAAAATCCCTGCAACAAGCGAACTGCCGGTACAACTGACCGTCCAAATCGTTACGGTCTGTCAGCACGACAATCGTCGGCGACGACATCGCCTGCTGCAACTGCTTGGCGAAAAAGACCATAGACAATGACTTTCCGCTGCCCTGCGTATGCCAAAACACGCCACCCCGACCATCTGTCTCAGCTGCTTTAACCGTCGAAAGCACAGCCTTGTGTACGGCATAAAACTGATGATAGGCACTTAATATCTTAATATCCTGTTTACCGTCTTTCGAATAACAAACAAAATTCCGCAACAATTCAACAAACCGCGTTTTTTCGAACATTCCCGCGAAAAGCACATCGAAATTCGCGCTATGGGTATCTTCATAACTCCCATCTACCGTTTTCCACTGCATAAAACGGTCTTCACCCGCTGTGATCGTCCCCGCCTTAGTCATCGCCTGATCGCTCATCACACAAAAAGCGTTATAGATAAAGAGTGACGGAATCTCCTGCATATAGTTACGCAATTGTGCATAAGCTTCCGACACGTCTGTATTCTCACGCGATGGCGATTTGAGTTCGACCACCACCAGCGGCAATCCATTGACAAATACGATCATATCCGCACGCCTTACCGAGTGCCCATCGACCGTCCATTGATTAGCGATCGTAAACCGATTATGTAACGGTGAATCGTAATCGACAAGCCGGACATTTGCGGAACATTGCTCGCGGCCATCGAAATAATTGACAGCAACACCATTTTGCAAGTAATCCGTGAACAATTCATTCTTCTGTACCAACGTTCCGCCCTCATAGGTCCGAATTTTCACCATAGCTTCGTCAATAGCGGCCTGTGGCAGTCCACGATTGATCTGCGGCAACACAGCCTCCAGCACCTCCACGAAAAGCGGTTCTGCATAGTCGCGCATCACATTGGGACCGTACACATAATCATAGCCTAATTGCTCTCGAAACAACTCGAGAATGGCGTTTTCAAAATCATCTTCGGTGAAATGCATATAATTGTTATTTTTTCACATACAAGTTAACAAGCTGTGATACCATATTACGCGCAGATTGCGTTGCGACATCAGAACTAATAGATTGTAAAGACAGGCTTCGTTTGATTTTACGTCTCAAATCACTAATGGTTGCTTCCTTATTGGCCCAATCTATATATTCGGTTTGCCGTGTAATAATTCGAAGAACATTCTGTTTTATAGCATCATCTGAAATATATTGTGATACGATATCATAAATAGCCTTATCAACTAACTCTTCTTTCACTACGGATTCAGCTATCTCAACACCTTCCTTCGATTCTTCAGCTTTTATTGCATCAAAATCTATCTTTTCAAAAGATGAAGCGCTTCTGACATTAGATTTACACATACTATATTTGATATATGCCATCTGATGCTCCAACTCCGGAAATAAAGCCCCTTGGTTTATATTGTAGAAATTCAATTCTTCTAAAAGGCTTTCCTTGCTTCCGGCCGGTATGATTATCCTTTCGCTCGCAAACTGGCTATTTAAAGAACAACTGCTCTTCTCGATCCGACTGGCGCCGTAATCAGATTTATTGAGTTGAATATTAATGCTACCAGAAAGCAAAAAAGCTCCGCTCTGCCGAATCAAACGTTCATTGTTGAATGTCGATATAACAAAGTAAGCATTTTGCATCACCTTTGCCAGTTCCTCAAAATCCTCGGCTTGTTTTATTTGACTGCGTAGTCCTAATTTCTCGACCAATTGATGCAATACAATATCTCCGCTGAAATCCATTTCCGCGATTCGGGCCAACAGATCAATATCATCTGAATTATGCTTATGTCCATAAGCCCGTCTATAATAAACAGCCCCATCGACATCATATTCATTATCAAATGAATGATCGGAGTCGACATCAATAGTATCAGATTCTTTATAATTCTTGTCGTAGTTTTCTTTATCTTCACATTTCGCACACGCAAAATACAACGCGACTAAAGGATTTAGCGTTACATCCAACATTCTGGTTGGCAGTCCATAATGTTGTAATTTTGTCAGTCGTTCAAATGCACTTCGGCCGCCAAATTCAAAAGGAGCACGAGCACAAGCCTCGGATATAATATCGGATTCAATCGTCAGGTTATTCTCTCTAAATAAACACGGGCGCACATCCCAATTTTTATTGGATTGGCCCCTGAAAAAGAATCGCTCATTGCTACCTTCATTGGCAGCTTGCAACTGAGAAATATATGCAACATATTCCGACAATGTATTGACGATTACATTGCCATTTGAATCAATATTAAGATCTAATTCCATTAGAAATCCCAGTTTAATACAAATATAGCAAAAATAGAAATTACAATAGTAACTTTGATAAATGATAATTTAGAGGAGCAGGCCAAAGCGCTGTTTAATCATTACTTTATTCAAAATACAGAGAATTTAGGAGAATGGCAAGACGGGGTTTTGACTGACATTGCCCAATACCTTAATGGATTGGCTATGCAAAAATATCCAGCGATGCCTAATGAGGCAGGATTGCCAGTTTTAAAGATTAAAGAACTTGGACAAGGACAATGTGACACCAACAGTGATCGTTGCTCATCTTTAATAAAACCTGAATATATAATTTCTGATGGAACCATTATATTTTCTTGGTCAGGAACCCTACTTGTAGATATTTGGTGTGGTGGAAAATGTGGGCTCAACCAACATTTATTTAAGGTATCTTCGGCAAAGTATCCTCAATGGTTTGTTTTTTATTGGACAAAGCATCATTTGAATAAATTTATTCGCATTGCGAAAGACAAAGCGGTTACTATGGGGCATATCAAACGATGTGATTTAGAAATATCAAAAGTAAAAATCCCAAGTAAGCAGGCTTTGGTTAATTTAGATAAGTTATTTTCTCCCATCTTTAATAGAATGGTTACTTGTCGAATTGAAAATAGGAAATTATCATCTCTCCGCGATACCCTTCTACCCAAACTCATGTCCGGTGAGATCTCCGTTGAGGAGGTTTCCCTCGATTAGCTTGCTAAATTATCATTTATCGGTTATCTTTGTGTGTATTTCAATGGACTGCGTAACTTTATCAATTTCAATAATACAAACGCAGCCATGAAAGAAAAACTAATTGACGAAATTAAAACCGCGATGCGTACCGTCATTACGGCAGATCAAATGAGCATCTTATGTAACGTGCTGAATCGCACATTGCAAAATATTGTCATCGCAGAAAAGCTTCCGGATAGCGAAGCGCGAGTCAAGGCTAATTCTCAACTGCAAACGCTATTTATATCAGCCAAACGCGTCGAGGGATGCTCTGAGAAAACATTAAAATATTATGCTTCGACTATTGAATATATGTTACGGCAGATCGACAAGAATATCGTCGATATAACAACGACCGATCTACGATGTTATCTTGCATCATACCAATCGAATAACCAATCGTCAAAAGTTACCATAGACAATATCCGCAGAATTTTCTCAAGCTTTTTCGCATGGCTCGAAGACGAAGATTATATTCTTAAAAGCCCGGTGAGACGCATCCATAAAGTTAAAACCGGCTCTTTAATTAAAGAGGTGCTATCCGATGAAAATCTTGAAATTTTGCGTGACAACTGCACCCATATACGAGATCTGGCAATCATAGACATGCTATCGTCTACCGGTATCCGCGTCGGCGAACTGGTAAAAATTAATCGAGAAGATATAGACTTTCACGAACGCGAGTGCGTCGTTTTCGGTAAAGGCAACAAAGAACGGGAAGTCTATTTCAACGCCCGCACAAAAATTCATCTGAAACAATACCTCGAAAGCCGGACAGATGACAATCCGGCACTCTTCGTATCCATTGCCAAGCCGCATAATCGGCTTAAAATTAGCGGAGTAGAGTTACGTCTCCGCCAACTCGGCCGCAAAGTTTCGATTCACAAAGTTCATCCGCATAAATTCCGCCGAACACTTGCTACAATGGCCATTGATAAAGGGATGCCGGTCGAACAGGTACAAAAGCTATTGGGGCACGTCAAAATCGACACGACAATGCACTATGCAATGGTTAATCAAAGCAATGTCAAAATCTCACATCGGAAATATATAAATTAGGTATGACACGAGTAACCTGCAAAATAAAGGATGTAATATCAGAAGTCAAAAGTGGTGATTGGGGCAAAGGCTCCCCCACAGAGAACTATACAACAGAAGTATTATGTGTGAGAGGGGCTGACATTCCCGAACTTTGCAAAGGCAATGTCGGCAAAATGCCACAACGTTTTATCCATAATAAAAAAGCGACATCAAAGATTTTATCTGCTAATAATTTAATAATTGAAATATCCGGCGGGAGTCCAACGCAGTCAACGGGGCGCATTGCGCTAATATCCGATAAAATATTATCCCGATATAGTAAGCCTTTGATATGTTCTAACTTCTGTAAAGCCATCACAGCAACGGGCATCCAACCTGAATATCTTTTTAATTACTGGCTTTATCTGTACAATAAAGATGCTATGTTCCCCTATGAGAATGGCACAACCGGCATTAAGAATTTAGATTTCAACAGTTTTATTCAGGAACAAGATATATCAATTCCTGATATTAAAACTCAACAAAAAATAGTCTCTATTCTTTCTTCAATTGACGAAAAAATAGAGACCAATAAGCGTATAAATGATAATTTAGAGGAGCAGGCTAAAGCGCTGTTTAAGTCGTGGTTTGTGGATTCTGATCGAAACGAATGGGTTCACTATGAATTAGGAGATATCACACTTATTACTGCTGGGGGTGATAGGCCTTCAAAATATACTAATAAGAAGACTATTGAGTGTTATGTTCCTATATATTCTAATGGAATAGATAATGAAGGATTATATGGTTATACAGATGTTGCAAAAATTCATGAGGAAAGTATAACTATTTCTGCAAGAGGAACTATAGGTTATGTCTGTTTGAGATTAGAACCATATGTTCCTATTGTCCGGCTAATTTCAATAATCCCTAATAAAAAAGAGTTGTCTGCAAAATATTTATACTTGTGGGCATTAACTCAGAATATTACAGGAACGGGGACGACTCAGCAACAATTGACTGTTCCGATTTTCAGAAAAACTCCAATATCAATACCCTCTGACACTAAATTGAAGCAATTTAACTCTATTGCTGATCCTTTATTTAGTCAAATTGAATCTAATAAAAAAGAAAACATAAAATTATCCACTCTCCGTGATACCCTTCTACCCAAACTCATGTCCGGCGAGCTCTCCGTCGAGGAGGTTTCTCTCGATTAGCTTGCTAAATTATCATTTATCAAAGTTACTATTGTAATTTCTATTTTTGCTATAT
>ERZ791607.1453-NODE-1453-length-16504-cov-2.593349_pt1 | contig 16504 bp, 7 predicted proteins | sample MGYA00509964_ERZ791607 | MGnify/ENA primary metagenome ERZ791607 (study PRJEB30046, sample SAMN00791907) | human gut metagenome | study: EMG produced TPA metagenomics assembly of the A metagenome-wide association study of gut microbiota in type 2...
AATTGTATGACAACTTCGTTGAAAAGACAAAAGAAGCTTTCAAAGCTAAATTCGGCAGAAGCCCGAAAGTATATGATGTAGTAATCGGTGACGGTTCACGCAGAGTAGAATAAGTTATTATTCATCAGAATTAAATAAGCAGGGCGTCTTTCTGGAATGGAAGGACGCCCTTACTTTTCAATTAACAAAAATCTAAAACCTATTATCTAACCTAACCCTATAATTATCTGTTTATTGTACGCCTTCCGTTGTCATCTGAATGCGTTTCATGGTACCGTCTTCGTTATAATACAAACGGTCGATGCAGACGGAACGGCGAAAACTGCCTCCGGCTGTATTGATGCTTCCATTATGATAAATGAAATACCAGTCGCCCTTGAACTCGATAATAGCCTGATGATTAGTATTGGAATTGCCGGCTATCTCATTAAGGATGCCTTTGTATTCCCAAGGTCCGGTAATGCTACGACTCATGGCGTAGCATATCTTTTCCGGAAATTCAGAAGCATATGAAAGGTAATACCAGTCTCCACGCTTATGTATCCACGGAGCTTCCGTATATCGGGGCAGATGAACCGGTACGATAGGACCATCCAGCTCGATCATATTCTTTTTCAGTTTGACATAGTAGCATTGGGTATTCCCCCAATAAAGATATGCCTGTCCGTCGTCGTCAATAAAAACAGTCGGATCGATATCTTCCCAAGAGATCTTGGTAAATTCGGTCGTCATATCATTGGTGATCAGCGCAGAACCACGGGCATCCACAAAAGGACCGACAGGCGAATCAGATACGGCTACACCGATGGATTTTCCGTGAATAGTGCCGTGTTCCACCGTCACATACCAATAGAACTTCCCGTCACGTTCTATCACCTGACTAGCCCATGCTTCCCCTTTTGCCCAACTGAAATCTTTGGCTTTCAAAGGTACAGGATGCTCCGTCCATGTTTTCATATCAGGAGAGGAAAACACACACCATTCATTCAGCAGGTAGTGTTCTTTGGGAGGAGGACATTCATCGTGTCCGGCATAGATATATACTTTACCATTATGCACCATAGCAGCAGGATCACCCGTATATTTGTATCTAATGATGGGGTTACCGTTAGCAATGAAAGTGGTGTCATTTTGCGCTGACAGCCCGGAAAAGACTGTCAGTGCAAATGAGTAAACAATGAATCTAATCTTAGTTATCATTTCTTCTTGAATTTATAAACCGCAAAGGTGGTAGGTTCCAATTCGGTAACAAACACATTACCCTCAATCGATACCGGAGTTTCCTGCGGAGTGATGGCGGAAGGTTGTTCAAGCGTGTTATCCTTGTCAAGATCAAGAGAACGAAGTTTGATGCAACGGCCGTCGGAAAGTACATCCTGTTTTTTCAGACCTTCAAAGTTCAATGAAATCGGTTGGGCTGTGGCGGAAGTATTAGCCACCTTAACAATCAGTTCATTCTTATCCTTGTCATAGACTGCGCTGGCAAAGAGTCCGTTTTGCCCTTCAGCTCCCGTTACATTTTTCTTGTTCATGGTAAGCGGAAGTACGTTGGTTCCTTTGTTTTGTGCAAACAACTGCTGTACATAATAGCTTGTAGTACGCACGGAATTCAAGTTATCAAACCAAATCATATCCGGACGCCATTGCCATCCCTCTACGTGAGCAAAAAGAGGAGCATAAGTAGCCATGTGTACAATATCGGCATTACGTTCCAATCCCGTCATAAAAGCAGCTTCAAGCAAGGCAGCATTGAAATGGTTCCACTTCTTACCTTTACCATGACAAGCATATTCACCGGCGAATACTTTCGGACCTTTACGGTCATAGTTATCATAACGTGTTCCCTGATTCAGGAACCAGTTCTCAGGACGATAGAAATGTTCATCCACCAGATCCACTTTCAAACGCTTCATTTCCGGCCACAAATATTCAAACTGCTTTCCTTCAGAATCAGGCCCCGAACTTCCGATAATCTTGATATCGGGATAAACTTTACGGATAGCTTTAATAAATGGTTCGAGATGTTCAGGATATTCCGGTCCCCATTGTTCGTTACCAATACCAATGAACTTCAGGTTGAACGGTGCAGGGTGTCCCATATCTGCACGAAGTTTTCCCCACTTTGTTGTCACATCACCATTGGCAAATTCAATCAGATCAAGAGCATCCTGCACATAGCTATCCAAATCGCAAACAGCCACATGTGCCTCTGCATCAGAATTCTGGAACTGGCAAGACAGACCACAACTCAACACAGGAAGCGGCTCTGCTCCTATTTCCTCCGAAAGCTGGAAGAATTCAAAGAATCCCAATCCGTAGCTTTGGAAATAATCGGGATAGAAACGATGCGGGAAAGTATATTCCCAACGGTTCTCATTCAACGGGCGGTTCTCTACCGGACCTACAGACTTCTTCCAGTCATAGCGTGTAGCTAAATCTGTCCCTTCTACAATACATCCACCGGGAAAGCGGAACACACCCGGCTTGATATCAGCCAAAGCTTGCGCAAGGTCTTTACGCAGACCATTCTCATGGCCCTTCCAGGTATCGACCGGGAAAAGAGAGACATGCTCCAAATCAACCGTACCCTTTGATGCAAGGAAAATACGAAGAGTCGCCCTCGGATCAGTTATACCTGGTTTTAGGATAACCTGATACTTTTTCCATTCTTTCGAATCAACCGTCAATGTCTCAGTAGCAAAAGCATGGTGCTCACCCATAGATTTAGTATCTACAAGTTCAATACGGATTTTTTCGGATGTTCCGCCTTGGGGCAAACGTGCCCAAACAGAGAAGCGATACTCCTCTCCTGCTTTTACACCGATACCGAAGAAACCTTCATTATCCAATCCCGTATGCTTATGCGGATGGCCCGGGTCAGCCAAACGGACATAGTGCGGATTCCTTTCAAAAGGACCGTCATCTTGAAGCGTTACATTACCAAAGGTTTTCCATCCCATCAGATGTTGTGGGAACTCAAACGAACGGTTCTTCACTAACTCGGCATAAAGTCCGCCGTCAGCGGCATAGTTGATATCCTCAAAGAACAACCCATACATAGTAGGCTGAATCTCTGCGCCCAGTTTCTTGGTTTGTATCACAAACTCATTGGTTTGTGCCTGAAGCGCCATACCTGCGGTAAGGGTCAGCGCCGCTAATAATCCAGTGTATCTTTTCATGGTTTCAAAATAAAAATTATAATTGGTTATTTAGTTCTTTTTCCCCATACGGAGCGCCCACGGCTATCCAGCCCTGTAAAGAGGACAGTTTCCGTTTCATTCTCCCAGTCGTGCCCTGCAAACACAATCAGGTTCCTCACCACTTCTCCATTGAGTGTCAGTTGTAAGGATTGGTCTTCTTTGGCAAAATCCCAGGTTCCTTGATCTTCTCCTAACTTTCCATCTTTCTCCAGATATAAGAGGTGGGACATGTTCCATTCTTCATCTTGTAGTTCACCTTCACCCCACAATATCTGTCCGGCTTCCAGTTTGCGTTCATACAGAGGTTCCTGTACACGGATAATTTCCCACTCGCCCACTAAATCTGCCGCAGAGAACTCCCGGGGATTACTACCAGCATAACGTTCAGGCGATACGACAGGCCATCCGTCTTTAGTAAAAAAGACTTGTCGCACATGGAGATCCATCATCTGGTTTTGCGGTGACAAGCGTCCCTGATGAGCCATGAAATATTGTCCGTCATCTGAAGTGAATACAGCACAATGCGCTGTGCCCGCCCAACCCGAATGGTTCTTGAAACGGTAAGGAGCTGTCAGGATAGGAAAGTTATTCGTCGTATCTTTCAGCTCTTTTCCGAAGTAATCAATGAACGGTCCTTCCGCTTTGTCTGAACGTCCTACACGTACATTGTAGGTTGTCATCAACGGATCATAGGATACAAACAGATAGTATTCTTTCAAATCCGGATTATAGATAATTTCCGGAGCTTCCAGATTATCTTTTTTATAATTGGCGCGACGGGCTACCAGATGCCCTCTGTCACCATCCAGCATAGGAAGACCGGTTTCCGGATTCAGTTCCACACAATACAGACCACCGAAGAATGAACCGTAATGCATCCACCACTTACCATTTGAAGGATCTACAGTAATAGTGGGATCAATAGCATTCATGGCTGTCGTATCATCTGTCTTAGCAGCACACCCGGCCAACGTCCAAGGACCTTCGGGCGAATCTGATTCTGCCAATCCAATATAGGAAGTCTTTCGTCCAAACGCTGAAACACAGTAATACAATCTATACTTATTATTATAAGGAATGATATAAGGTGCCCAGATATTTGTCGCCCCATGCCCTCCTGCATGAGAGCGTACCCACTCTACCGCTTCCTGCGGAATCTCGGGCAATGCCCAACCCAGAAATTCCCAATTCACCAGATCTTTGGAACGACGCATCTGAATAAAGCCCAAAGGCACACCCTTTTCTTTTGCTTCTTTACGATTTTCCCGGAAGATAGCATCCGTGGAATACATATAGTAATAATCGCCTATCTTATGGCAAGACGGGTCATGCACGTTGTAGGTTCCCCATAATTGGTAATTCTCCATGGAAGATAATGGAGAGTAATCATCTGCCCACGGATTAGGTGAATCAATAGGGGCAAAAACAGAAGAGGTGCAACCAGCAAACAGGCTGCCCATCAGCAGTACAGCTACGTGTAGTAAGTTTCTCATAATATCAGCAAATAATAAATTCTGTTGCAAAAATACGCCCTGCTGAATACCGGAAGGTGGACAAATGGATATTTAAGGTGGACAATCCAACAATTCTGATTAAAAGAACACACTAAATTTTAAAATAACCGGATAATCTCCTAACTTTGTTTTAATAATACGAAACAATATGAAAGCCCACTCCTTTATATACCTTATTATATATAGTTGTTTTATAATGTCCGTATCCTTACAGGCACAAGAACATTTTGCAGATCGATACAACGTTTCTTATATCACCATGGATGACGGATTACCTCACAATTTCATCGATGACATTTATAAAGACACCCGTGGCTTTCTGTGGATATCCACTGCCGGAGGCGGACTGTCACGTTATGATGGCTATGAATTCATTCATTTCAATCCCAACACTCCTCACAGCAAGCTCAAGAGTAATTTTATCCACAATGTATATGAAGACAGATTCCACCGTCTTTGGATCGTATCCGAAGGAGGCACAGATATTATCGATTTATCTACTCTACAATCTGTAATACCCAATGACCCTAAAGGACTTTTACCCCGGTTTATAAATCACCCCACCTATATCGTCATTCTTGATTCGCAAGGTTGCATCTGGTTGCAATGCGACAATGCACTTCACCGGATAACTTTCGATGCCGAAGGTGGCATAGATACATTATCCACATTAGATTTACCTGAGCAGGATGAACCGGACCTTATATTAAAAGATATCGACGAAGATGGCAAGATATGGACCGGTATCAATGGTACTATCTATAAAATAACCCCGACACCACAGGGACAGTTAGAAAAAAGTTCTATATCAGAGCAACTGACTTTTTGGCCTGGCATATATTTCAAGGACATGATAGCCAAAGAAAATGAAGTCTGGATAGCTACACACATAGGATTGTTCCGTTACAACAAAAGCAACAATACAAGAAAACTGTATGAGAATAATCAGAATGACCCTCATTCTTTATCGCAAAACTATCTGACCAATCTTGCCATCACCGATGATAAACAGTTGATTGCAGGAACTTTACGCGGAGCCAACATCTACAATCCTATCACTGATAACTTCGAACGCCTTACTCATAGTTCAACCAGTAACAGCCTATTGAACAGCAACTTTATTAATTGTATAAGAGTAGACGGGCAACACATTTGGTTCGGCACTGAAAGTGGTGGAATCAATAAACTGACTCCGAAACGCTTGGTGATACACAATTACCAACATGATAAAGAAAATCCCGCAAGCTTGTCCGACAACCCAGTAAATGTCATTTATGAAGATAAAGAAGGCAGTTTGTGGGTAGGCACAGTAGAGGGAGGACTGAATCTGAAAAAACAAGGAACCGAGCAGTTTATCCATTACAGATGGGAACGTGGTGAGATAAGCCATAACTCAGTCAGCAGTCTGGTCAACGACAACCAAGGCCGGCTATGGGTAGGTACCTGAGGTGGCGGAATCAACATAATGAATCCTAAAGCACCGAATCGTCCCCTCCAAGTGATATATACCCACCCGGAAACAGGATTTCCATTATTCTTCATAGCAGTACTCGTTTATGACCCTACCAATAATGGAATGTGGATAGGCGCCAATCGAGGACTCTTTTTCTATGATATGGCAACTCAAAAGTTCATTTCCCCTTTTGCTAACCGTATGGCAGAAAACATCCGCGGTTGTCTCGGCGCCATTATCGACAAAGAAAATAAGCTGTGGGTAGGTTCTACGGAAGGAGTCTACATCATAGATCTTAATACCCGATCTCCCCAGTCAAAGGAAGGAGAATTCCAGCATCGTCACTTAAACTATAAGCTCGATAATCCCCAATCGGGACTGATAGAGAAAATCAGTTGCTTTTGCGAAGCTAAAGATGGTACATTATGGCTGGGCAGTAATGGATATGGCATATATAAACGGATAATTGATAAGCAAGGCAAAGAAAAATTCATATCTTATAATACGGACCAAGGTTTAATCAACAACAATGTACGAAGTCTGGAAGAAGATATCAATGGAAGTATCTGGATAGGAACTAATAACGGACTTTCCTGCTTCCACCCAAACGAGAACCGTTTCACCAATTACACCAAACAGGATGGCTTTCCGGATGCACAATTCTATTGGAATGCCTCATACCGTTCTTCGGACGGTACACTCTATTTCGGCAGCGTAGCAGGACTGACAGCCATCGATAGCAATCTGCCTGTTGTTACTGTTCAACCTGCCAACATACGCTTCACGCGGTTGAGAATCGGAAATGAAAATATCCTGCCCGGCAATAAATATCTCCCCAAAGACATTGCCGTAACTCAAGAAATAAAACTCCATGAGAAAGAGAAGTCCTTCTCGTTGGAATTCTCCGCCTTGAATTTTGAACCGGATAATACAGCCACTTATAGCTACCGCCTACTTGGTTTTGAAGACAAATGGATACAGGCACCCGGAAACAGACGGTTTGCAAGCTACACCAACTTGCGTCCGGGTAGCTATACCCTACAAGTGAAATATACACCTGATGGAGGAGACGGGACAGAGAACATGGCAGAGCTAAAAATCACCATCCTACCCTATTTCTATAAAACAACTTGGTTCATATTGCTTCTTGTAGTTTTGGCACTACTTGCCACTTGGCAAACTTACCAATGGCGCATACGAAACTTCAAACGCCAGAGGGAGTTATTGCACCGCACTGTAGAAGAACGCACCTACCAACTGGAACAACAAAAACAATTATTAGAGAACCAGACGGAAGAACTCTCCCGACAGAACAGGATGCTGACACTGCAAAACGAGAAAATCACCCGGCAAAAAGTACAATTGAGCCGTATGGCACGCAAAGTACAAGAATTGACATTAGACAAGATAGCTTTCTTCACTAACATAACGCATGAATTCCGGACACCGATAACTTTAATTATCGGCCCTATCGAGCGTGCACTAAAACTAAGTTATAATCCGCAGGTAATAGAACAGTTAAACTTCGTGGAACGTAACTCCAAATATCTGCTATCCCTTGTCAACCAACTGATGGATTTCCGGAAAATAGAATCCGGTAAGCTTAATATCGTTGCGACAAAAGGTGACTTTGTGAGTTTTATACATTCATTGCTTACTCCTTTTGAAGTATTTGCCGGAGAACGGAATATTTCAATAAAACACTATTTCCACATGAAAAGTTCCGAAATCTTCTTTGATGAAGAAGCGATGCACAAGGTTATTACCAATCTGCTAAGCAATGCCATTAAATTTACACCGGATGGCGGAAGCATATCCATATATATAGCCACCCTTCCGGCTAAAGACGATAAAGAAGAAAAACTTTATCTCTGCGTCAGTGACACGGGAACAGGTATTCAAGAGCCAGACACCGAACAAATATTCAACCGTTTCTATCAATCCAAGAAGCAAGCGAAATATCCTGTATACGGCCAAACGGGTACAGGAATCGGGTTATATCTTTGCAAACGCATCGTGAAGATGCACGATGGAGAAATCTGCGTTCGTAATAACCATACTATCGGCTGCTCCTTCCGCATCCTACTCCCACTTCCAAAAGAAGAAAACATAAGCGACCAACTGATCGTTGATAACAATATACCACCAGCAGCAACAACGGAAAAGAATGAATTACCCAAAAAACGGCTGGCCCTGACCATTCTTGTAGTGGAAGATAATGCAGACATGAGAGGATACATCCGTTCCATTCTCCGTGATTATTATAATGTACTCGAAGCTACCAACGGGGCAGAAGCCCTTGATGTATTGAACAACCAGTCGGTAGATTTTATCATCAGCGACCTGATGATGCCCGTAATGGATGGTATAGAGCTATCGCGCCGGGTCAAAGAAGCATTTGCCATCTCACATATCCCCTTCCTGATGCTGACCGCAAAGACCTCACCAGAAACCCGACTGGAAAGTTACCGCACGGGCGTAGACGAATATCTGCTAAAACCTTTCGATGAAACTCTGTTACTGACCCGTATCGAAAACATCCTAGATAATCGCAGACGCTACCAACGGAAGTTCAAGACGAACATGGATGTGGAAGCACTGAATATAGAGGAGGAATCCGGTGACAAGAAATTCATCAACCAAGTGATGGAAGCCATAAAAGAACACTATAAAAACCCTTACTTTGAAGTAAGTGATTTCAGTGAGGCCGTTGGAGTCAGCAAAAGTCTGCTGAATAAAAAGCTTCAAAGCCTCATCGGGCAATCTGCGGGACAATTCATACGTAACTACAGATTAAACACCGCCCGGGAACTACTCCTCAAAAACCGGGAAACAAAACAGATGAATATTGCTGAAATAGCGTATGAAGTAGGCTTTAATGACCCCAAGTATTTCGCCCGCTGTTTCAGCAAGCAGTTTAATACGACACCAAGCGCATTGCTGAATGAAGAAGAGTAAGGTCGGCGGATTACAAATCCGCCGGAACGGGACAAAGATATTGACACTATTAGAATAAAAACATATATAACCCTTGTTGTCAAACATACCATTATCCCATTGAGAAGTACCTGTGAGCATGATTAAAAAGGGTGTAGCCTTAAGGTCGGGATGGCTACACCCTTTCCCCTATATGGCTACACCCTTTGGTGGTTAGGGCTACACCCTTTTGGCGTCTTCCTTACCTACGTTTTCTCCTGTTTTCTTTTTATTTACAGTACAATAAGCCTGAAGTATCGTAATATATACTGAAACCGAATTATAATTGTAATTTTCACACTTAATATTCATTTGTCCACCTCAAATATTCATTTGTCCACCTCCAAAACACCTTTTGAGCTTACTTTTGCATCACTACTTAAAATATGAATGTAGTATAACTAATATTGTTAAACCATTAATATCTGTATTATGAAGACAAGAAAATGGCCGGTACCCATTCTGGCGGCATTTACAGTCCTTTCATTTTGGGCCTGCGAAGATTGGGGGCAAATGGATCCTCCGGCAGGAAATCAGAAAAATCCCAAATTAGAGCAAGTCGCGAAGATTACTTTTGAGGATAAAGATTTTGATCCTCAAAGCCTCAACTATTATGCCTACGAAGGTGGAGACATAGCTGAGATTGAAGACGACAATGTACACGGTAAAGCACTTCACCTACCTGATGGCTATGCCCGTATGTTCAATCCACTGAATAGCGTGGAAGTACAAAATGGCGTGTCACTGACATTCTGGGTGAAGCAGGCACTCCGCATTGACGAAGAAACGGAAGAAGAGTTGGAGCCGGACTTGGTCGGTGCCCTCTTCTCTTTCCAAAACAGCAACGGTACACAGCGCATGTTCCTCACCGCCAACGGCTGGCTGAAGTATGAAGGTGTGGACGGTGAATACGAGGTCAACAACCCCGAAACGAACAAAGTATCCAAAAATCCATTGCTGTTACCGGCCGGAGAATGGCACTACATGGCCATCACTGTCCGCAATGACGGTTATAGCATCCACGTGGATGGCAAACAACGCATTGACAAGACTGTACAAAAATCAAACTTTGACTTCGGAAAAATTGTACAGTTCATGGCCGGTACACCTTATATATATATAGGTTATGGTTCAGATTCTCCCACACAAGAGATGTGGATAGACGATATCTCAATTTACCGCAACCAAATTACCGACAGCCAATGCCAGATGCCGAACATAGGAGAGGGAGCATTCGAATATCTTGTGGGTGACCCCATCATCACTGTAGGTGCAGAAGATAATTCAGCAGCTTGGTGGACAGTATTCTCCAATTATTTCAGGATGCCCGCCGACGGTAACATGAAATTCAAATTCACCAACTACACCAGCGGTGCTGGCAACTGGAACAACTGGTGCTTCTGTCTCTGTACCGATGCCGAGCGGGATGGCAATGGTTATGCCGAATACTTTGTTATCCGCTCCGACCTTTACGGATGGGGCGACAGTTATGCCTCAGGTACATGGACTAATGAGGGCTACGGTGACTGGGATGCATTCCGTGCTGACATGGAAGGTGCAGAAGTGACTGTGACTGTCCAACGCAACGGAGCAACGGCAATTGTAGAGGCAATAGCCAAAGCCATCAACGGCAACGTATACAAAGAAACTTTTACCACCACTTGCGGTGACGGTACACAAGTAGTTCGCGGCTTCTTTATAATGGATGGGTCACACATAGTATTCGACACTGAAGAAACCGCAGCGTTGACCACAGTGCCACTGACAAAGACTACTATTGGTGCCGAAGACTGTTCGGCTGCCTGGTGGACAGAATTCTCAGACTATTTCCAGATCCCCGTCGGACAGAATCTGCATCTCGAATTCGAGAACCATACCAATGGCATCGGCAACTGGAACAACTGGAATCTCTGCCTCTGTACCGATGCCGAGCGGAATGGCAATGGTTATGCCGAATACTTCGTCATTCGTTCCGATCTTTACGGATGGGGTGACAGTTATGCCTCGGGTACATGGACCAGCGAGGGGTACGGTGACTGGGATGCTTTCCGTGCCGACATGGAAGGAGCCACAGTAGTCATTGACATCCAGCGTAATGGTACTACGGTAACAGCCATTGCGGTAGCTACCAGCAAAAATGGCAATGTGTATAAAGAAGCTTTTGTGACAGACTGCGGTGATGGAAACCAGACAGTACGGGCATTCCTTATTGTGGATGGAGCTCATCTCAAGATGGATAATTCAAATTGCTATCTGTACACTCCGTTATTCAAGTAATAACCTCTATAAACAAGAATATATTATGGACAATAAAACAATCACAATATCAACAGCCCCACGTTTGGCGGGTATGCTGCTGGCATTCGTCTTCCTACTGGCAGGACAAATGTTGTTCGCCCAGTCAAAGCAAGTTACAGGTGTCGTAAAAGACGTCACCGGAGAAACTGTCATAGGTGCCAGCGTAGTTGAAAAAGGTACTGCCAATGGTACTATAACAGATTTTGACGGAAATTTCAAATTAACAGTAGGCGACAAAGCCGTGTTGCAAATCTCTTTCGTCGGTTATCAGACGCAAGAAATCAACACAGTAGGCAAGACTTCTTTTGTCGTGACACTGAAAGAAGACTCAGAAATGCTGGAAGAAGTTGTGGTAGTGGGTTATGGTGCACAGAAAAAGGAAAGTGTTGTGGGAGCTATCTCGCAAGTATCTTCCAAGGAGTTGCTCCAATCTCCTGCCGCCAACGTATCCCAAGCCATTGCCGGTAAGATATCAGGTGTCATCACATCACAGACTTCCGGTGCTCCCGGTTCGGATGATACACAAATCTATATCCGTGGTCGTGCTACATTTGCCGGTGATGCCCAACCACTTGTATTGGTAGATGGCGTGGAACGCGAATTCTCACAGATAGCCCCGGACGATATTGAGACGATTTCAGTATTGAAAGATGCTTCGGCAACAGCCGTTTATGGTGTACGTGGCGCAAACGGCGTTATGTTGATTACGACCAAACGTGGTAGAGAACAGAAACCGGAAGTAAGCCTGACCGCCAACTGGCAGATACAAAGTCCAACGCGCACGGATACTTACCTGAACTCTTACCAGTCTGTCAACCTGCTGGAAGAAGCCCTCGCCAACGACGGACTTCCTTCACAGTTCTCTGCCAACGACTTGGAAATGTATCGCAGATCGGTTGCCGGCGAATTGAGCGGCTTAGAGGCAATGCTATATCCCAATGTAGACTGGTATGATGAGGTATTGAAGAGTTCTTCTCCCGCACAACGTTATAACGTCAGTGTACGTGGCGGTACAAAACGTATGCGCTATTATGCTTCCGGTGAACTATACGACCAAAAAGGGTTGATTAAGAATTTGAGTAATGACAAATATGGCAATTCTTCAAGCCCAAGCTTCCGTCGTTATGCATTCCGCGCTAATATGGACTTGTTCCTGACGAAAGATTTGACTTTCTCTGTCAACTTCGGTACTCGTTTTGAAGAACGTAAAGGTTCCAATACGACTGAAAGATCTGATTATAGCCAGATATTCTATGAAATGAACCACACCCCCGGATGGCTTTTCCCTGTATCTACAGTAGTACAAAACGGTGAAAAACAGGAAACTATCTATGGTGGTAGCTCACAGTATCAGAAAAATATCGTAGCATCCCTGACCAAAGGCGGATATTACAAAGCTACAAATACCATCAATGAAACCAACTTTATCCTTGATTACAAGATGGACTGGCTGACTGAAGGATTAAGCGTAAAGGGTATGGCTTCATTCGACTATAACTCCTACGACAAAACCCTTTACCAGGCCACTTTCGCCACTTACGAGCTGAACAACCGCGATGATTTCGGAAATATCGATGCTTACAATCGCTTCGATGCTGATGGCGAATTAGCAGGTAGCAAAGATTCTTACACAATCTATAAGCTTTACATGGAAGCGCAAATCAACTATGCCCGCAAATTCGGCAGACATGATGTAACAGCTATGGTACTCTACAATCAAAATGACTATCGCTATAGAGCTGATCTTGCCAAGCGTTATCAAGGTCTGGTAGGTCGTGCCACTTATGGCTACGACGATCGTTATCTGGCAGAGGTTAACTTCGGTTACAACGGTTCGGAAAACTTCATGAAAGGCAAACGTTTTGGTTTCTTCCCCGCTTTCTCTTTAGGTTGGCGCATCAGTAATGAATCTTTCATGGAGAACACTAAGGAGTGGTTGAACAACCTGAAGTTGCGTGCTTCTTACGGTCAGGTAGGTAACGATGTATATACCGTAGGCGGAGTGGCACAACGCTTCCTCTATGAAGAGAAATGGAGCCAGATCAGCAATGACTATATGTTCGGCACCAGTGGTAAGTCCGGCATCTACGAAACACAATACCCTAACTATGGCGTTACTTGGGAACGTGCTCACAAGTACAATGTCGGTTTAGAGTTCGGATTATGGAACGGATTACTGAATGGTAATATCGATCTTTTCCATGAAAAGCGTAACGACATCCTAACCAACTACCTGACACGTCCTGAATGGGTAGGCGTAACAATGGCTGCCGGTAACTTGGGTGAAACCGTAAACAGCGGTTTCGAGATTGAGTTAAAGCATAATAATCATATCGGAAAGGAGTTTCAATACAACGTTGGTCTGACTTTCTCTCATGCCAAGAATGAAATTAAGAATATGGATGAGCCAGCACTAAAAACAGACTATCGCAAGCGCGAAGGTCATCCTATCGGTCAGTACTACGGACTGGTATGCGACGGCTTCGTAACTGCTGCCGACGTGGCTGATCCTAATTTCCCGACATCAACCTTTGGTAATGTACAGGTAGGCGATTTGAAATATCGCGATATGAATAATGATGGTTTTATTGACGAACGAGACGAAACATTCATTGGTTATAGCGATGTACCTGAAAATACGTATGCACTTACCTTGGGATGCAATTACAAAGGCATTGGTTTCAGTGTGATGTTCCAAGGTGTTGATCACGTAAGTCGTTATTATGATGCAGAAGCTATGTATGCCTTCGTCAGTGGCGGTAAAGTGAAAGAACACCATCTGGATCGTTGGAATCCTACTAAATCGGAATCCGAGAATTTGGCAAGTGCCAAATATCCATTGCTGCACTACGATAGTTACGGTGACCACAACCAACGCCAAAACTCCTTCTTCCTGAAGAACGGTGCTTTCATGCGTCTAAAGAACATTGAGTTGAGCTATACATTGCCTACCAAATGGATAGAAAAAGTAGGCATGAGTGACTGCCGCCTCTATGTAAACGGTAACAACCTCATCACTTGGGATCATTTGGATGATCTGTGTGACCCGGAAAGTAACGGTTCCAACCGCTATCCGATTATGAAGACTGTGAACTTTGGTGTAAACATTAAATTCTGATAAAATGAAGAAGACATTATTATATGGCATATTTGCCCTGAGCATCGCCTCTGCCACACTTACTTCCTGCGAAGATATGTTTGGAGGCTTCCTCGACAAGCAGCCCAGTAATGAGTTGACGGGCGAAGAAGTATTCAGCGACTGGAACCTAATGTTACAGTTCCATTACGATACCTACAACTTTCTGCGCCACGGTGCTTGCCGCATCAATAATTCATGGCTGGATGCTGCTACAGACCTGGCAGAAACCAGTTACGCGACCGGTGGTGTGCGTACAACATTCAATATAGGTAATTATTACGGCAACGGCGGAGCATCCGAACTAAGCGGTACTTGGGAACATTATTACCGTGGTATTCGCAAATGCAACATGATACTTACACGCATAGAAAGCGTCCCCAAAAGTATAGACCTGAAAGAAGATGAGTATATCAAACACAAAACTTATATCATCTCTGAAGCGCGTTTCTTGCGTGCTTGGTTCTATTGGGAACTCTTCCTACGTTACGGTCCTATTCCTATAGTAACAGAAGTACTCGACCCTAATGGTGATTTATTGAGTAATTATACAAGCCGTCCAAGTATAAAGGAATATGTTGTTGACTTTATTCTAAAAGAACTGAGCGAATGTGAAAAAGGTCTAATGGTTTATGAAGATGCTTCAGACAAAGATGTTGCAGGACGTATCGGACAACCTATGGCTCGCGCGCTTTATAGCCGTATTATGCTGTATATGGCAAGCCCGCGCTACAGTAGCGAATCAAGCATCACGTGGCAACAGGCAGCCGATGCAGCAAAAGGTTTCATCGAAACCTACGGCGGTAACTACTCGTTGATGCAAGGTACGGACTCAAAGACAGCATTAACCAATGCCTGGTTGTTGACTCCATACGAAGAAAGCAACAAAGAAATGATCTTCTATCGTAACGATGGAACCATCTCATGGAATAACATTCGCTATGATGTCCCGGTAGGTGAAGGAGGTAATGGCGGTCTCTGCCCGTCCCAAAACCTAATAGACATGTATGACATGATTGACGGTAATTCTCCTTTTCAGGAGTACGACGAAACCGGCGCTCCGGTTTATAACGGGGTTAATCCGAGCGTCAACGCCGCAAGTGGTTACAGCGATGCCAATATGTGGGCCAATCGTGACGGACGTCTGGCAGCTTCCATTCTTTATAATGGTGTATCCTGGGGAAATGGAGTAATCAATGTTGTCAAAGGACAACGTGATAATCCTGTAGGAAATGCTAACGCTACCCCGACCGGCTATTATGTACGCAAATACATGCCGGAAACCATCCTGAGTGCAAACCATAGCGGTAATTCACGTCGCCTCTGGACAATTATCCGTTATGCGGAAATTCTACTGAATTATGCCGAAGCGCTGAATGAAGTACAAGGTCCTTGTAAGGAAGTATACGACCAACTCGACCTAATTCGTCATCGCGCAGGCATCACCGGTAATGTTGCCAACCGTGCAGATCTGAACACCAAAGAGAAAATGCGCAACTTCATCCGCAAAGAACGCACGGTAGAATTGGCATTCGAAGAACATCGCGCATGGGACGTACGCCGCTGGAATGTAGCAGAAGAGGCATTGGGACGCAATATCATCGGCATCGATGTAGCTGCCAATGGAACCATCACCCGCAAAGTGGCCCAAGAACGCGTGTTCCAAAAGAAGATGTACCTCTATCCTATCCCTGAAGGTGAATACTGGAAAACAGGAATTGAAAACAATCCGGAATGGTAATCCTTAAATCAAATATAGAATATGTATAATTTGAATCATATCATAAAGAAAATAACCGGAGCAGGCAAAGCCTTGCTGCTGGTAACTTTACTCCTTGCCACCGGCGCTGTCTGGGCACAGAACACACAGACGTTGAAAGGCCGTATTGTGGACACGGAAGGCAATCCTATTGCCGGAGCCGTGGTG
>ERZ791607.1454-NODE-1454-length-16490-cov-2.843383_pt1 | contig 16490 bp, 17 predicted proteins | sample MGYA00509964_ERZ791607 | MGnify/ENA primary metagenome ERZ791607 (study PRJEB30046, sample SAMN00791907) | human gut metagenome | study: EMG produced TPA metagenomics assembly of the A metagenome-wide association study of gut microbiota in type 2...
ATATATATATAGTATTAATTTTTTAAGGAGGGAAAAAAATGTTTACACAAACATTCGTACACAACAACGAAAAATATGCAGTAATTGAAGGCACAATGAGTTCAATAAGAACTTTGAATTCTAAGCAGAATCAGCTTTATATTGACGGCAGAATGGCTGTTTCTACTAAAGCAATGAATATGTTTATGAATACACATTATTCGGTAAACAACGGCGTTTTATGGGCTACTATCCGAATGTTCGGCGATCAAGCTCAAAAATTTTTGGAAGAAGGTATTTCTGATAAATGCAGAATTATACTTACCGGAAAATTGCAGACTCACAAAGCCGATAATGGAAAAGTGTATCTAAACATTACGGTGGTACATTTTTCAATCATCAAGTAAAAAGGTGGGGTAGACAATGAGCAATTATAGATATATAACAGTTGTGATTTTTGATAACGTGCTATACGAAATGTCTATTCCTATTCCTTTAGAATGTGATGTTGAAGAGGCAGTTAACAGTTTCCTTGAGTCAGTTTTGAAAAATTCTGATGTGGAATGGGACTACAGGAATTAAGAAATAATTTTAATTTTTTAGGAGGAATTTTATTATGAAAAATAATGATAATTATAACAGAGTTTTTGTGGATTTTGATGAATTCAAAGAAGAGATAAAAAATGTTGATACAAATTCAACATGGATACCGAAAATTGATTCAAGTGTATTAACACTAAAATCATTTGAAGAAATTGAAGCCCCTGAAATTGAAAAAGAATGCAATGTATCTTTAGAGTCTGCTGTTGATACAAGTAACAATACCGGATTTGTTCTTAAATACGGTAAAAACTCATACTTAGTACGAGATACTGCACTTGATAGTATCTTAGAAACAGCTAAGATTAAAGGTGCTGCTCTTACAAGAATGCCTCAATATCTGTTTGCAGAAGTACTAAATAAGTGTTTCACTGTGGCAAAGGGTGATTCACTACTACTTTTACGAGGTGAAAAAGTATGTGCTTGCCTTTCCGATTTATACGAAATAATGCCTATATCAAAATTAGTTGATATTACAGAAAGGGCATTAAATGATAAATTTGGCAACTTAAAATTTGTATCGGCAGAAAATAACTACACCTATACATCAGCATTATGGGAATTACCTGAAGCCCAAGACGATTTGCTTGAAGCGTATGATAAATGTGTACAAAAGCATACAAAAAGGCTTCATGGCAAAAACTTTATGCCGGCAATAAGATTTATTTCATCTGATGTTGGTAAATACGCTGCGACTGCTATACCGCTATTTAAAATGAATGGTACTTACTTCCGTATCAATTCCGGTATAAAAGTAGCTCATAAACTTGGAACAGGGAATAAAGTCGGTATTGAAAACTACGAAAAAGAAATAGATACCATTTTCTCTAAATTTATTGATATGGAAAAGACAATGGGAGCAATGTCTAATTGTTACATTGAACATCCGGTTAATGCTATGATTGGCTTTTGTAAAAAAGCCGGTATTGGTAAACGAATAGCTACAGATGCAGTAGAAGAAATTGAACGTTTTTCTAATGGAAGTGGTTGTTATATGGATGATATATACCTAAGTATTGCCGGTGTTATGTCAGCAGCACAGCAAAAAGGTATGTCATCAATGCAACTGCTTGATCTTGAAGAAAATATAGCAAAAATACTATATTACAAATGGAAAGACTTCGATGTTGCAGGAACAATTACTTGGTAAAGGAGAAAAGATTATGTCAATAACAAAAATGTTAAATAGAACAATGTTCGATATTGAAAAAATAGGTAACTTTAAATATGTTCATTTTTGGGGATATTTATATGCCTCTGAATATGATAATATGTATTGTCATTTAGAATATATCGGATTCTTTGTGCCGTTAAGTGAAGTCCTTAATGAAGGGTTCTCGGCGTATGAAGAAAACCATCAAGAATTCTATAATCAAACTATTGCAGATTGTGATGAACAACAAGTTGCAATGATTTTGCGAGAAAAATTCTCGGAAATTGATGAAAAGGATATTAATATGGATATACCTTACGGCACATATATTTTAAAGTAAGAAAAAAAGGGCGATTTTAAAATCGTCCTTTTTTAATACATTCGACTATTATTTGTCAGCAACCTCTTTTAAACTTGATATAATACCTGCCATATTTTGAATTTCTGACGGAATAATTATCTTTGTAGCTTTGCCATCAGCAGCTTTTTCAAAACTTTCAAGTGATTTCATTTTAATATATGCTTCACTCGGTTTAGCATCATTAATTCTTTTAATACCTTCTGCAACCGCTGATTGAACAGCGATAATTGCTTCAGCTTTACCTTCTGCTTCTTTAATAGCAGATTGCTTTTTAGCTTCTGCACGAAGAATTGCAGACTCTTTTTCGCCCTCTGCCAAAAGAATTGCAGACTTCTTTTCACCTTCTGCTTTTAAGATTGATTCACGTCTTTCTCTTTCGGCTTTCATCTGACGTTCCATAGCATCTTGAATTTCAGCCGGAGGCATAATGTTTTTAAGTTCAACTCTGTTAATCTTAATACCCCACGGATCAGTTGCTTCATCAAGAATTGCACGCATTTTTGTATTTACAGTATCACGAGATGTCAATGTTTCATCAAGTTCAAGATCACCTATAATATTTCTTAATGTTGTTGCAGTAAGATTTTCAATAGCCATCATTGGCTTTTCAACACCATATGCGAATAGTTTCGGATCTGTTATTTGATAATAAACAACCGTATCAATCTGCATTGTTACGTTATCTTCTGTTATAACAGGTTGAGGAGGAAAGTCAACAACGTGTTCTTTTAAATTAACTTTCTTTGCAATTCGGTCTATAAACGGCACTTTAAAGTGAAGTCCGACACCCCAACTTGCATAATAACCGCCCAAGCGTTCGATAATATACGAATGTGCTTGCGGTACAATTTTAATGTTTGCAGAAATAATCACTGCCAACATAATACACAAAATAATCAAACATATAATCATATTAATACCTTCTTTCTTTTAAAATTTAATGCTTATATTTAAGGAATCAGCACTATTTTTGGTCTCGTTAGTAGAATTAATTGCATCATCAGTAACATTGTTAGCTTCCGGAATATTAATTGAAATATCATTTGTATTCTGCAATGAAGTTTTTATATTTGAATTAATATTTACTTGAAAAAATCCTAAATTAATCGAACCATTCAATGTTGATATATTAGTGTATGATGTTTTATCTTTTTTCATATTGCTATGTATATCAAGAGTTTGAATCATTGTTCCGGCATTAAATATATGATCTGCGATTACTTTAGATTCATCTGTTGAAATATCTAAAGTTGCAGTTATAGAACCGTCTGTATTTTGAGATACTTTGCAATAATTATTTAAGTTTTCTTGCATATCCAAAGCAATAGCCATACCGTAAGAAGTAAACAATGATGTATCTTTCATAAATAATTTAGGAAGCTGAGTATAATTAATATTTTCAATATTGCCATTTGAAAATGCTTGCAATTCTTCCTTTTCACTTTCCGATATATTCGCCTCGTTAATATATTTCTCAATATCAATCTTCGCCCAAGAATCAGTTACAAAATCAGGAATTGTTACATCTGAATCTTTAGGGATTTTATCTCTAATGTTTGATTTGAAATAAACCTCTTTATTGTCAACGGTAATAACATTAAAATTACAATCTGATATTGAAAAATCAGATGTTGCTATATTTGCATTTACATCAATTGATATTTTATCACTATCTTTTTTGATGCTTGCTGTACCACTCACATTTGCATCATCAATAATATTTGGAATTGAAAGAGTAACATTAAACTCAAAATCACCTTCATTCCAATTAACATTTTTCATTTCTGATAATTTAGATATATTCGGACCAACATTTTGCAAATCATCATTGAATTTTTGTAAACTTGTGATGATTACTGCTTGTTTATCACCATCCCAATCAACATCTAATCCGAATGCCTCGCTAAATAATCGAATAGGGACAAGCGTGTAACCGTCAATGACTTGCATCGGTGTTTCCAAATTCATTACAGAAGTATAGCCATCTTTATATACATTAACTGAAGTGTCCAATAATTTGAAAGAAACATCAATATCGTCTTTTTCTGCTTTCACTTGTTTTGTATCATCATCGTACAACACTGTAGCACCCAAACCCTCTAATGCTGCTCTAAACGGTATTAGAACATGCCCATCATCATTAATAGGGGATACATCGCTGTCAATAACCTTGTCGTTATAAATCACATGGATTTCATTTGTATCTTCTTCCAACAAATTATGTAATTGCTTATAACGAGCCTCATTTGGTTCAGCATTCACACCGAATGATGCAAACAACGTTGTGGTGGTTAATACACCGGCTAATAATTTTCTCATAATTTTCATTTTATAATCCTCCTCTTTATGTATTTTTGAACCTCTCATGACTAAAGTCACGAGATTCTTAGGAACTCTTTTCTATTGAAAAGATATTTACTAAGCTAACCCCATTGTCCCGACGGTTCTTATATTTCAATTTAAGCTACATCTAATATTCTTAATCCTTCATTTAAGATATTAATTGCAGCATTTATATCCCTGTTGTGGTGTATGTTACAACAAGGGCAATCCCATTTCCTTACACCAAGATTTTTAGTTTCCTTGTTTATATATCCACACACATTGCAAATCTGAGAACTTGCAAAAAACTTATCTACTTTAACAATCTGTTTGTCATACCAATTTGCTTTATATTCAAGTTGCCTTACAAATTCAGACCACGATACATCTGCAATACTTTTGGCAAGTTTATGATTTTTTATCATATTCTTTATTTGAAGGTCTTCAATACAGATAATATCATTTTCCTTAATTAGTTCAGTAGATAACTTTTGCAGAAAATCTTTTCTCTGATTAGCAATTTTCTCATGTTGACGTGCAATTTTTATTCTTGCTTTATTACGGTTTGAACTACCTTTTGGTTTTCGAGATAGCTTTCGCTGTAGTTTAACAAGTTTAGCTAATGACTTTTTAAGATATTTAGGATTTTCTATCATTTTACCATCAGATGTAATACAAAATTCTTTAATACCTAAATCCAATCCTACAGAATTTCCTGTTCGCTTTAATGGTTTAATATCAACATCTGTACAACAAAGTGATATATAATATTTACCACTCGGCTCTTGTGAAACAGTTGCGTTAAGTATTCTTCCTTGTGGAACTAACTTATTTTTTGTTTTAATCATTCCGAGTTTAGGCAATTTAATGTATTTACCACAATATTGAACATTTCCATTTACTTGTTTTGACTTATAAGAAAATCTATATGTTTTCTTTGACCTAAATTTAGGATAACCGGTATGTTCTTTAAAAAATTTTTTGTATGCCATATCTAAATCTCTAAGTGCTGATTGAAGTGCAGTGGAATCAACTTCTTTTAACCATTGCAATTGAGATTTGAGTTTTTTCATATCATTTGCACATTGAACATATGAGAATGTTTCTTTATTCTTTTCATACAACTCAATACGTTTAGCTAAATAATAGTTATACACAAAACGACAGCATCCAAATGTTTTAGCAATTTGAATTTTTTGACTTTTATTTGGATAAATACGATATTTATAAGCCTTTTCCACTGTATTCACCCCTTTACTTTTTCAATTTTTAATATCCCCAATTTTTTACTGTAACTACCTCCATACTTATCACCTCGTATGTATATTCTCTAAATGGTGATTCATCTCATCACTAAAGTGACGAGTATTCTCACTTTCTTAATAAATTAATTTATCATAAAACCACATACCTTTATAGTGTATGGTAGTTTACTATATTTTAACAAGCCTTTCGTCTGTTTTTAGCGAGCATTCTTCTCATATTGCGATTAGCTACAATTTTTTTCTTATCGGCTTTCTTTTTCTCGCTGATTAATTCTTTTTGCTGTCGGTCTTTGACAAGCTCAATAACTTTATGCAAGCGAGAACGATTAATATAATCCTCCTCAAGCATATAAGCCAGTTCATCCAAGTTTACACCGTGTGTATCACAAAAATACGCAATTGAGTTTTCTAACAACTGCAAGTCTTTTTCATAATCCGGCTCTGATTCAACTGCTTTCTCTGTATCAAGCGAACTATTTTTTTCAGTCTCATTTTGCTCTGTTTCTTGCTCTATTTCACGTTGCAAAATTGCATCAATATCATCAAAATCCGATTTCTGACAATCATTTTTTTTCTCACTGTTATTGGTTTCAAAAGTTTCTTCAAGATCATCATATTCGCTTATAATATCGTTATCAGGGGTATAGTCAAAATTCGTTCTATACACTTTTTCTTTTCTTCCTTTGCCATAAAGCGTAATCATATTCTTAGATTCAAGGTTATTTATTACACGATAAGCTGTGCGAATATCCAAGTTAAAGCGATTGCAAATATAATCCAATGTGCCTTGATAATATTGCTTTTGTGAATTACTAAACGAATAAATCAAAGCATACGTAATCAGCTCATGACCGGATAGATGATATTCTGTCACCATCCAATCATAAATTGTAATATAAGCCATAGCATTATGTTTTGTATTTTCTTCACATTCAGCAATTGCTTTTGATGCAATATCACGATTATGCATATATTTAACACGTTTTAAATTTTTATATGTGTATGTAGTCTTAATTAAAAAATTATTGTCTGATAAATATTTCAAGGCAGTACCTACAGAATTTCTTGATATACCTAAATTTTTCGATATAGTTTCAATCGTACATTCAAAAAAACCGCCTTCGTGGTTAGTAAAACTATACACATATGCGTATATAAGCAATGTGAATTTCTTTAAATTCAATGATTTTGACATCCAGTTGTATATTCTAAAATTAAACATTTTCGTCTACTCCTTATCTTGTATTTTACGTTTTACAGTGTATAATCTGTTTTCTTGACGTCTTTGATATAATCAGCGGAATGAACAAAAACTCGTTGTCCGTCTTTAGGATTAATACAGGTTTTAATAGCACCAAGTTTAAGCATTTTGTCAATGGCTCTTCGTACAGTTTGTTCACTTGAACCGATACTGTCAGCGATTTCTTGATAGCTATGTTTAAATACTCTGCCCCTTGACGAACAATCGTATATATACGCATATATAAGCACTTCATTACCGGATAATCCGATATTAAACATCCACATCCATACGTCTAATGCCTCTTTAATCATTTTTACTCACTCCTTATAATCCCTTAATCTTGTTTTTTGTTGTTTGAAAGTTTAACTGTACTTGCATTATAACATAATTTCACATTTTTATCAATGTCAAATTGTAATTCAGTGTATTAAATTTTACTTTTGTCTATTTTTTTCACTGAAATTTTGTATATTTTGACAATAGTATTTTTTGCAAATGCTGTTCTTAACGCTTTTTCACTTGCACTCTCACTAATATAGTCCCTATTTAGACCGAAAATTCTACTTTTTCATAAGTAAATGGCGGTAAATAAAAATTTAACAATCTTTCAGTAAGGTAAATAATTTGCAAAAAACCTGTAAACAAGCCGATTATCAAACAAATAACTGCTTAAAATCGAACCGGATAATACAAATAGCTGATGACGGATATTTAGCTAATAATTCAAATGCAACCGGTTTGACTGCCAAGGATAAAGTTGTGGTCCTCAACACAACGGCTTCTGTTGCAATGAAAATGTTTGGCTGTCGAATTATTCAAGCAAAAAATAATCACATGAGTCGTTACAAGGGCTTTGATTCAACAATAAGTGGAAATTCAAAACAACAATTCAGCATTTGGAACAAAAGGGGGGAACAATATTTGCCGAAACAGAAGATTTGATAAGTCGTTGTGAAAAGTAACCAGTGAAAAAGCAAAGACAGATTGCTCATACACGTACACATACACACGCACACGTACACACGTACACACGCACACACACGTACACGTACACGTATATATAATACACGTTTATTTAATATATTTTTAAAACTTAGAATCTTTTTATGGCTACCGCCACAATTCTTCCTTGGCAGGCGAGGAACTTTTTTAGAAGTAAAGCTTAGTTATAAAACCTTTATTATTAAGCCCAATTTTGGGATTGTACGACATCAATTTTGACAATATCTAAATTCATTTTGACAATCTATTATCTGCCGTTGAATCATTTTGACAATGAAAAAAATCACCGCTATTTCACCTATATTATGGAATTTCCAAAGCAATAAAAACACTGCTTTTGTATAGTATAAACCGTATTGACTATATGCGTTTTTTTCATTATCCTTTTTTGACATTATAGAGATTTGCCATTCAAAAAAAATCAGATTTTAAACGGTAAATATACAATTTAATCTTGAAAAAAATGCTGATTTGTGGTATAATATATGTATGGATAATATTGAGTGAATTAAATACATATTGTGATATTTGCATTGTGAAAGGATGATGTTTATGTACGCAACTGTTGATAAAGTACAAAGACAATTTAAGGTATATGACAGCTATATGTTTAGATTTTGTATAAAAGAAATAGGAAATGCCATATGGGATGGAAAAGAAAAAATTTGGAGATTACCATATAATAAGTATGTTCTCAACGAACTTTCTATATTAGGCTGTACATTTCCCAACTTTTTCGATAAATATATAGAAAAAACTGCGATTTCTGTTCCTGAACCCAAACAACCGCTTCCGTTAAAAGCTAAACCATATTCATATCAAACCGATGGTTATGCTTTAGCTTGTGATATGATGGGGATTTTCCCTGATTCAGAAAAAAAATCACCGGGATACGGACTTGAATTTGAAATGGGATGCGGAAAAACTCTCACTGCTATTGCTGTATTAGGCAGAGCTTATCTAAACGGCTTAGTAGAAAAAGCTCTTATTTTAGCTCCTAAGTCAATTTTAGGGGTATGGACAGAGGAACTAAATAAATTCGCTGATTTTGCTGTTAAGAGCGTTGTTATAGACGGAAAAAACAAAGCTGAAAAATTAAAGAAATTAGATGAACTTTCAAATTATAAAGATTGTTTAAAGGTAGCTATCATTAATTATGAAAGTATGTATAGACTTGAAGATGAATTGCTTGAATGGAATCCGAACTTTTTAATCTGCGATGAAAGCACAAAAATTAAATCACCTGACGGAAAAGCAAGTATAGCAGCATCACATATAGCTGCTGTTGCAGATTACAGAATGATTTTGACCGGCACGCCTGTTCAAAATAATCCTCTTGATTTATTCGGACAATACAGAGTAATTAGTCCTGAAGTATTCGGATATGATTATGATAAGTTTCGTGATAAGTATTCTGTACAAGAGTGGTGTGGTACTCATTACAGAACATCTGCTTGGCTTAATATGAAAGAGTTAATAGATAAAGCACATTCAGTTGCATATAGAGTAACAAAGGATGATGCTTTAGACCTTCCGGAAGAAACAGACGTTGCAATTCCAATCCAATTAGAAAAAGATGCAATAAAAGCATACGAATCGGTATTGGAAGGTGAATTAAAACTTTCAAAAAGCAATACCGTTTCAATTAAAAGCATTTTAACCAAATTTCTTCGATTACAGCAAATAACCGGTGGTTTTATCAAAGGAGATAAAGCTGTCAAGTATATAAATGTTTCAAACAGCAAACTTAATACATTGGAAGAATTGGTTGAAACACTAATCTCCCAAAATCAAAAAGTTGTTATTATGGCAAAATTTACAGCCGAAATTGATGCTATATGTAAAATGTTAAAAAAGAAAAAGATTGAAACAGCAGTTATAACCGGTAAAACAAAAGACAGAGATGCTGAAAGAATAAAATTTCAAACTAATCCTGATTGTAAAGTCTTTGTTGGTCAAATTCAAGCAACAAGTATGGGTATAACACTTACCGCCGCTTCAACGATGATTTTTTACAGTCTTACTTTTAATTATGCAGATTATATTCAAGCAAAGGCAAGAATACATCGTATCGGTCAAACCAATAAATGTACTTATATTCATTTGCTTGCCAAAAATACAATTGATGAATATATTCTTAATGCACTAAAAAACAAAAAGGATTTAGCAAATGCAGTAGTAGAAACATTAAAAACAAAAAAAGATAATGAATTAAAGTGGTTAAATGCAACTAATTTAGAACAAGTTGCAATATAATTCTGACACTCTAACAGCTAAAGCACGTTGGGTTCTTATATACATTCACTTCCAAATATACTCGAAAGCATATAAGACTAATCTGTTTCTATAAGACTTTCACTACCAAACTCGCTAACGCTTGTTTAACGATAGTATAAGGCTCGTATCAAAACCTTTTATATATTCTTTTTTAAATTGCTATACTACTTAAATTCTTTTGCCTCGTTAATCTATCCACTTCCAAATTATGAAGTTTATAAAAATTTTCAAATCTTTTATTACATTTATCTATATCAAAACTCTTTAAGTCATCTGCTATATTCATTATCAAAAAAGCAGAATACAGGTCTCTTTGAATTTTTATTCCATTGAATTCATTCCATCTTTGTGACAAAGATTTTTTTGTGTATGTTCCGTCAAAATGATTAAACTGACTCGCTTTTGCATTAAATGTATCTATCTCTATAAGCCTTTCACCAAAATATCCAAGTTTCCTGTTTATGATAGTTAGCAGCATACTTGGTGCTTTATTTGCCAACGACTTACCGAAACGTTTCTTTCTTATAAATTTTCCTTTATCATTTTTCTCAGTCTTTTTAACACGTCTTTGAAGTTCTGCAAAATTCATCTTTTCAACATATACTTTATTTCCAAGAGAAATAACATAGTTAGCTAAACATTCATGTTGATATTTTCGTATATCCGCTTGCTTTCTGTATAATTCTTTCAACTGATTTTGATATTTGATGTAATGATTTGATTTGTTCCATTTTACTTTTTTATCACCTTGTTTTTTAATAGTGCAATCTTTATTATAGTTATTTAGATTGGTAGAACGTCTTGACCTATCCATTTTCCTAAGCAGTCTTTGCTTCTGATTTTCAATATTCTGAACTTTATCTGCAAGTTCTAATATTTTTACATCAGTTTGACTTGCAATAGCAATAGTACGAGTTCCAATATCCAAACCAACATCGCCGTTGCCAATACGATGCTTTATTTCACCAGTTTCAGTATTTATTTTGACCGGTGGATTTCCTTTAAAAACTACTTGAATATAAAATTTGTATTTATTTCTTATATATTTTCTAACAATTCTATTATAACAAATATTATATTGCATAGCTTGATACTCATAATAATTGTTATAATCAATCAAAACCGGTATTTTTAAACCATTCCAAACAAGTATATCGTTTATGAAACGAATGCCTGTTTTATTTGACTTACCTTCAAGAGAGTTTAATTCTCCGTATCGTTTAAAGTAAACCTTCTTGCCATTTTCAAAGAAAAGTTTGTCATATGATTTCCATAAAGCTGTTGCAATCTTTTGAGCAGTAAATGAGTCAATATTATCTTTGAAATGTTTTTGCATCATCTTTACATCTTTGTGAAATGAGTATTCTGACATACTGTATTGTTTACGAATTTCATTTATTTGCTTCCATATTTTTTTGTCGGATTTTTTATTCCCTGTTAATAAATCTATAAGATTTCTATATCTCTTTGTCTTAATCATTTCTTTATAACGTTTTTGGGTTATATTAACCAATGAATTATAAATTTTTCTCGCAAGTTCAAACCGTTTATTTAAAATATCTTCTTGATATTTTTCTGTTTTTAATGGAAATTCAACAATAAAATTTGTCATAATATTCACCTCACTTTCTAATAGGATGTTTTGTTCAATACCGTTTTTTCTGATTTTCTACATATTTTTTTATCGTTTCACTACATACATTACTGGCAGTCGAAACAAAATAACTTCTTGTCCATAAACTGGGCATTTTAGATAATTCATTAAATTCTTCTCTAAGTATTTTGCTTGTATATCCTTTAATTTGTTGCATAATATTTGACGGACTTAATGTTGGCAAACAATTTAAGAACATATGTGTATGATCTTTATCACATTCTATAGCAATAATTTCTATTTCTAACTCCTTACATTTAATTTTAACCAGTTCTTTAAATCGTTCTTCAACATAAGGTATTAAAAAAATTTTTCTTCTGTACCTTGGGCAAAATACAAAATGATAATTTATCAAAGATACTGTTGTATTAGTATGTTTATATTTATTTTCCATACATAAAGTATAACATATTTTGTGTATGTTTGCAATAGTTATATACACTTCTTTATAAATGTGCTATTCATCCCACATCTAAAGAAATGTGCTTTCCGCAAACAATTTGTAATATTATTTTAATAGAATCTTTATTGACTTTTGTACTGTAAAAATATATAGTTATAGTAATATAAATTTTAATGAAATCTGAAACAATTAAATATTTTAAAAAATTGACAAGTATACTCATTTTAGCTATTAACGTGTTAGCAAAACGGTGAGATGAATTGTCAATATAAATGGTAGGAACTGCCGAAATAATTTGGTAAATATTCTTTATTATATATAATAGTAGGGGATTTTCAAAAATCACACAATCAGTTTAGCCATATGAAGTTCAATGAACAGGAGAATTCAGTAGAACAACTGTATTTTCCTGTTTTTTTTGTTATTTATTTAACAAATATAGTAGAGGAGGGATACTATGAGCATATAAACAAATTTAATAATTTATTTTTGATTTTCAAGTATAACTGATAAAAAAGAAGGGTGGAGACGAGATTGGATAATATTGAATTAGTAATTTCAGAAAGTACAAATAATTATGTAACAAAAATCAACCTAAATACTATGCCGATGTATACAAAAAAATTTTTAGCAGAGAACAATGCTGCTGATATTTTTAAGTATATTAGAGTCGGGTTATTTAAAAGTAAAGAATTCTTTGGATGTATAGATTTGTTGGTTTTTACGTCAACTATGGATGCAATTAATGAATTAATGGAATTATTCCCGGATATACATATAAAGCCGAATAATAAAAATGCTATATTAATTTCATCAGTATATGATACACATACAGAGGTGATTAAAACAATTATTGATAAATTGTCAGACATAGTAGATATTTATATGTAAAAAAATTTTTGAGCTGCTTGGAAAAAACTAAGCAGCTCTTTTTTTATCACATTTTGACGTTTTAGAGATTTTATGGTATAATATAGAAAAAATGAGAAAGAGGTATAAAAATGTCCAAATTTAAAATTGCAAAACAAATAGTGAATAATAACGAAAATTGTAGAAATGGATGTGGGTTTGGCTGTTTGATTTATTTTTTATCAGGAGCTATAAGTTCACTAATTTGTTTTATAATAGAGCATATGAATTTGTCAACTAATGTTGTCTTATGTTTAGAATACATAATATCTGCTTTAGTTTGGATAATAATAATTCTTTCAATAATGATATATTCAAAATTTAAACTATTTAAAGAATTACATTTAACTTTCTGTTATGAAAAATCCGAATGGTATCAGCAAACAAAAGCTGATTTATCAGAATTGCTTGATAAAGGTGTATACGGTGAATATCTTGTATTTAAGAAATTATCAAAAAGATTTAAAAAATTAGATGAAAATGCAAAAGTGTATACAAGTGTGATAATTCCACTCGGTAATGATAATTTTGCTGAAATTGATATGTTGATTGTTTCAAAATTTGGAATCCATGTTTGTGAAGTAAAAAATAGGGTAGGAACGATAACCGGGAACATTCGTGATAAAACATTATCTGTTCAGGCAGGCAATGAAGTGTACGAAATGGAAAATCCTTTTTATCAGAATAGCATACATATGAACTATATAAGAACATTGTTATATAATCATCTTGATAATTCTGATTTTATTGTAAAGAAACTATACGATAATTCATTTTGTAATACGATAATTCGTAATGATTCTCTTGTATTTCCAAATAATTTCTACAACGGTGGATTATACGAAAATTGGGCTAACTTATCTTTCTCAAACATAAATAAGTACACTCACGGCGGAATTTACTTAACAAAAGATGAACAAGAAGAAATATCAAAAGTTATAGAGAGATTGCCACAATATACATATGCTCAAAAACAAGCAAAAATTAAAATTCGAGAGCAAAAATATAACAATGGCGAATTCAAAGAAAATAACAATTATACAATCGGATATTTTAGTTTCAATAATTGTCAGCAACATTTGTATACAATAGAAAAATCAAATGATACGATAACAACATACTATTGTCCGTTTGACGGTTGGTTTAGAACTTTTCCTGATGCTGAATGCAATAAAGTATGTAGAAGAACTATGCGATTTGATCAAGCATTTGATTATTATCAAAAATCAATACAAAAAAATGGTTGAGTTTGTTCGTAAATACTGTATAATGTAAATGTAAACAAATATTAAAATAGGGGTGAATAAAATGATCAAACGTAAACTAATACCATTACTTACCGCCGCAGCAATATCTTTTTCAATACCGGCTTTTGCACAAGACTACAATGATGTTCCTGAGAACCATTGGGCGTATACATATATTGAAAATGCAACTGAAAATGGTATCTTTGAAGGCTATGAGGACGGTTCTTTCAAACCGGACAAACAATTAACACACGAAGAATTAACCAAAGTGATTATTTCATTGATGAAAGATAAGTTAAACGATATTCCATCTGATAATCTTAATGATGATATACCTAATCGTGATTATTGGACAAACCGTTGGGACAATTGGTCACAACCATATTTGAATATCGCATTGAATTCAGGAATACTTAATACCAACGATACTGCATATGCATACAAGAATATGTTGGTATCAAGAGAAGATATGAGTAAAATAGTTGCCAGAGCTATTGAGTATATGGGTAGTGAACATATAGATAATACAGACGAATATACAAATAAAATATCAGATTGGAATAATGTATGCGGCTTATGCAAACCGTATGTTGCACAAGTTTATGCAAAAGGAATTATAACAGGTTATGAAGATGGGACTTTTAGAGGAACTAATTATGTCACAAGGGCAGAGTTGTCTGTTATAGTAGAAAAATTATCAAAAAAATAAAATTTAATACGTTATATTACAATTTGGTATTGACTTTGAGAGTAAAATGTGGTATAATATAGGTATAAAGAAAAGAAATATAATTTAACTTTGAAAGGGGTTTTAAATATGTTAAAGAGAACAAAACAAATCATAACTGCCATATTGGCAACAGCTACTATTGCTTCATCAGCTATCCCTGTATTCGCATCTACATATTCAGATGTAAGTGATAGCCATTGGGCTAACAGCTATATTAACAAAATCACCGGACTTGGAGCTTTCAGTGGCTACGAAGATGGAACATTTCGCCCTGATAATGTGATTACTTATCAGGAATTCACTAAAACAGTTGTCGGACTTATCATAAATCCATTGGAAGATAAGATTGAACCTGTTGAAGATGGATATGAAATTTATAAATTTACACCGGCAGTTCTAAGCGGTAAAGAACCATATAATGCTGATTACCGTTGGCATCATGCTTGGGACGATTGGGCTCAACCGTATTTGAATTTTGCTCTTGATAAAGGGCTTATCAAATATGATAATTCAATTATGGATACTGAAGATTACAACTTCGGCGGTCCGAGGGATGAAATGAGCCGTTTTGATATGGCAAAACTCATCGCAAGAACTATGGATTATTTGGGCGAAGAAAAAATTGAAAATACTGATGTCTACAAAGCAGCATTAAAAGACTATGACTATATTCCTGATGAATATAAGGATTATGTTCTTCAAGCATACGGCAAGGGTGTATTAAGCGGTTACGAGGACGGCAGTTTTCACGGTGACAGAAAGCTAACTCGTGCTGAAGCATCCTCTGTATTGGTTAGATTGGTAGATCAAAGCATGAGAGAAACAAAAGGTAAGAGAACATATATGTATCAGGGCAAAGAAATCACTTGGACTTCTCCAATCCGTGATGATGTACCGAAAGAATATCAGGTATCATTGAAAGACGGTTTTGCTAATGAAGATTATACCGATAATCCGAGTCCAGATTTGTATGATGTTGAATACTACTTGAATCATTTAAAGCTATCAAGTAAAGCAATAAAATTTGAAGATGTTGTACTACAATCATTTACGTTTGATGAAGCAACAAAGCAAGCAACATTTACTATTCCTGACCTTTTGCCTGACTGTTGGCAATTTGTTGTGAATGATGTACGTTACTCAGAACCGGGTGAATATACGATTGAGATCCCTGATATGCATGATATTACAATTCAACTTTTGCCAAAGGATATAACTTCTGATGTTAACGAAACTGCAAGAATTATTGTCTATGTTAACGGCGTAAATGAATTTGTTGACGGAAAAAGACAAATTGTAAGAATAAATCATGTTTATTTCAACCGTTGTTATGACGGTAGTGATG
>ERZ791607.1461-NODE-1461-length-16432-cov-2.964401_pt1 | contig 16432 bp, 12 predicted proteins | sample MGYA00509964_ERZ791607 | MGnify/ENA primary metagenome ERZ791607 (study PRJEB30046, sample SAMN00791907) | human gut metagenome | study: EMG produced TPA metagenomics assembly of the A metagenome-wide association study of gut microbiota in type 2...
CTGGAATACCGTCACGCCCATACTGAATATAACAAAATAGAATATCTGATAAAGCCATTTTGCAATAGCAGAATGTTTCTCTTCAAAACATTTCCATATATTTTTTATATGATTCATCTGCACTTCCCTCCGGCTCCTTTTAATAATTTTTCATATTTCTTATTATTTCTTCTGTTTCTGAAATATCCGCCAACTACTTTTTTTACTCCAAGCATAAAGTGACCATTCACAGCATCGACAATTCCATATACCATTTCCATACTGACTGCCCCGCCGGTCATCTTGGCAATCCCCCGGAACGGCATATTGTAAATAAAAAGAATATTCAGATCTGGCTTTCCCTGTGCCTCACTCTTCTTTTTCATTTTTGTGAGACATCTATATATCAGTCTTGCAAGTCTGCTTTTTGCATAATACATCTGGCAGATTGCATCATTGATTTCCAGATTTCCACTCCATCTTCTGTTCGGTATCTCATGGCCAAGAAGTTCACGAAATTCCTCATCTGATATTTTCTGCACGATTCCTGTATAATAGTAAGGCATTTTTGCCGGATTATACGGATACCCTTTACTATTTCCTGTTCTCTCGGTCATACCTGTTAAACGAATATCTGCAACACTGGCTCCTACCATAATCTGATAAGTTCCTGTTTCTATTTCCCACTGTCCCGTTTTTATATTCCAATAACGGAATGTCTTATCATCAAAGGGAATTCTGATCTGTCTGCTTTCTCCTGCCTTCAGATAAACTTTTGCAAAACCTTTCAGTTCTTTTTCCGGTCGGAACACGATTGCATTAGGAAGTCCTACATACATCTGAACAACCTCAGCTCCATCTCTGTCACCTGTATTGGTAACCGAAACTTTGATTCCATCCTCTTCTATGATAAGATCAGAATATGTAAATTCCGTATAGGAAAGTCCAAAACCAAATGGAAACTGCACCCGTACTTTTGAAGTATCATAATAGCGATATCCTACATAAACACTCTCGCGGTATTCCGATGTTTTCTCATTGCTTGGATAATATCGGAATGCCGGTGTCTGTTCATAAGATATGGGATATGTTTCTGCCAGTCTTCCTGATGGATTCACTTTTCCGGTCAGAATATCCAATGTTGCAGAAGCGCCTGCCTGTCCATTCAGATAGCCATGCAAAATCGCTTTGCAGCAGGTGTGCCATGGCATTTCTATCGCAGATCCTGCACTCAGTACTCCAATAATATTTTCATTCACTTTACTGATATCCTGCAGAAGATCGATCTGATCCTGCGGAATACGCATATGGGTTCTGTCCAGTCCTTCTGATTCACTGATCTCATCAAGACCAAAGCAGAAAATTACAATATCCGCGTTCATAGACAAATTTAATGCAAACTTTCTATCATTCTCATCTACATCTCCATTTCTATGATAGCCTCTTGTCATTCCCAGAATATTCAAATCATATTGTTGCAAAATCGATGACATATCTTCTACTTTTGTTGGATTGACCATAGAAGATCCTGCCCCCTGATATCTGGGTGAAAAAGCAAAATCTCCAATAACAGCGATGGATTTTTTAGTATCCAGCGGAAGAATCTGTTTTTCATTTTTCAGAAGAATCATGCTTTCTGCTGCTGCTTTCCTTGCCAGTTGATGATGTGCGTTTCTGTCAAAGTTTTTATCTGAAAGCTTCTTCCCTGATGTCAGTTCCATCACTGCATCCACCAGTTCTCCAACTCTTTCATCCAAATCCGCTTCCTTCAGCTTTCCACTTTGGACAGCAGCAATCACTTCTCTTGCAGAATCGTACCCACAGGACGGCATCTCCAGATTTGATCCGGCAGCAACACCTTTCACATGGTCATTGCTTCCGCCCCAGTCTGTTACTACAATTCCATCAAATCCCCAGTCTTTGCGCAGGATGTCTGTCAAAAGATGTTTGTCCTCATTAGCATAAATCCCATTAATCTGGTTGTAACTGCTCATGATTGCTTTTGCGTGTCCTTCTTTAACAGCTATCTCAAAACCGGTCAGATATATTTCTCTTAATGTCCGTTCGTCAACAACTGCATCCATTGCCATTCTCCGAAGTTCCTGACTGTTAACCGCCAGATGCTTCGGGCAGGCATAAACGCCTTTACTCTGTATTCCACGAATATATGATGCTGCCATCTTCCCGGAAAGATATGGATCTTCTGAAAAATATTCAAAATTTCTTCCACATAATGGGCTTCTTTTAATATTCAATCCCGGACCAAGCAGGATATTTACATCCATACTTGCTGCTTCCTCTCCAAGAGCCTGTCCAATCTCTTCCCCCAGATCCTGATTCCAGCTGTTTGCTATCGTCGCTGCTGTGGGAAAACAAGTTGCATTCAAGGATGCATTCAGTCCCAGATGATCTCCTGCTCCCGCCTGTTTTCTGATTCCATGCGGTCCATCTGAAAGAAAGATGGACGGGATGGAAAGCCTGTCAATTTCTCTGGTCTGCCAGACAGTTTTTCCACTGAGGATCGCTGCCTTTTCTTCTATTGTCATCTTTTCAACCAATTTTTGCTGTTTCATAACTGTTTTCCATCCCACTTTCATCCTTATTCAGCATTCTTTCTTTTCTTATATCCTCTGATTACCAGTACTTCCATTCCTGCCATGAAAAGTGCTATTACAATGTCGATACCAATTCCTGCTTTTTTCCAGTTTTCCATACCTGTTTCTTCGTGTTCTCCATCATAAGCCCAGCTGCTTACAACTGTATACATGACATTTTTGCAGGCATTTCTCATCTGAAGTACAGATGTTGGATGCTCCGGATTGGCTACATTGTTCTCTTCTCCGTTGAATGTGGACAACATTGCATCTACTCCATTTGCCAATGCTGCATCTGCATTCATAAATCCATGACCATTGTTTCGGAAGAAGTCTGTAAGTGCCATTCCTCTGAATCCCCATTCATCTCTGAGAACTGTCTTCATAAGGTTGCTGCTTTCTCCAGTCCATTTATCTCCAAGGAAACTCCAGGAAACCATAACCGCATTTGCGCCACCCTGTTTTACAGAAATTTCAAATGGTTTCAGATAGATTTCCCGGATTGCCTGCTCATTTGACCAGACACTTACCATCTTTGCATTTCCCTCATACAGAGCAAAATGTTTGATATAAGAATAAACTCCATATTTTCTTGCTCCTTCTACTGCTTTTGCTCCCATATTTCCTGCAAGAACTCCATCTTCTGAAAAGTATTCATAGTTTCTTGCTCCAAATGCGGTTCTATGAGTATTCATACCTGGTGCATACCAGCCCTCTGCACCCATTTCCTGACTGATCTTGCCCATGCATTCACCCCAGGCCTGTGCAAGTTCCTTATTCCATGTGGAAGCAACCACAACTTCAATTGGAAATCCAATAGAACCAACTCCTGTAAAGTTGTTATTAATTGCTGCTGGTCCATCGAAATCAAGTGTAGCCACTTTTCCCACAGAATCCATCGCAGCTGTCTGATAACCCGCCATTGCAATCATATTTGCCATTTCATCAACAGTAAGCTGATCCAGAAGTTTTTCCCAACGAGGATCGTCATAATCAGCATCACGCATATCAGCTAATGTAAGTCCATTATCTGCTCCCGTTGTCGGCATTACATCCTCATCATTGAGGTATGTAGTCTTATCAAAGTTGCTGTTCAGATGATATTCAGAAACATATGGCTCACCCAGTTCTGCAGATGCCGGCGCTTTTGTAGCCTCTTCATAATTTGCAAAATGATCTGCTCGTGAAAGATATGTCACATCGCCTTTTGCATTTTCAAATACATTTGATGCTGCAATATCATCTGATGCTCTTTTATTTTCTCCCTTATATACTACATCATCACCTGCAGTATAAGTTTTCTGATCCAGCACAGTGTGTGAATCGCTGTTGATTGAAATCACATAATCCCCTTTTTCAAGAACATATGCTTTTGCATTATTCTCATCATAAGAAGCCATATCTTCTATACTGAATGTAACTGTAACAGTCTGAGTTTCTCCCGGCTGAAGCAGATCTGTTTTTGCAAACTCGATCAGATTTGCAGAAGATTTCTCGATTCCGCCATTTGTATATGGCGGTTTATAATACACTTCTACTACATCTTTTCCGGCAACATCTCCGGTGTTGGTTACTTCTACATCTACAGAAATCTGTCCGTCTTTTTCCTCCAGTTCACCCATTTTCTGTTCAAATTCCGTATAACTCAACCCATATCCAAATGGATACTGTACAGTCTTATCGTAATCAATCGAACCTTCCTGTGCAGCTGTTTCATAATACTTGTATCCTACATAAATGCCTTCCGCATAATTCGTAAATGCCGGAGCATACACCTGCGCAGTTCCTGCGTTCATTCCTTCAACGGCCATATCTGCCAGATTTGTATACTCCGTTTTTTCTGCATTATTCCACCACGGAGCAGTCGTCATATCATAAATAAATGTATCCGGTGTTTTTCCGGAAGGATTGACTTCACCTGAAAATACTTTACCAAGTGCATTAAATCCCACATTTCCCGTTCCGGGGCACCATACAACAGATTTAATCTGAGGATATTCATCTGCGAAACCAAGTTCAAACTGATTTGCTCCATTATAAATTACAATCACATTATCAAAGTTTGAGCAAACCATATCCACCATATCTCTCTCAGTTTGTGAAAGCTGTAAATAATGCTCTCCCTCAGGAAAATCATCATATTCATCTGAATTATTATCATATGCTGCTTTTCTTACATCCATAGGAATATCATTATGACCTTCACCTGCTTTTCTGGAAAGAACCACAACTGCCACATCAGAATACTCTTTCGCACTTTTAATAAGCTCATCACTGTAAGTATCTACAGGTGGCTCCGGTAATGTCCAGCTCTGTTTCTGGATAGACATTTCCGGATTATCTGCACCATAATTGTTATAAAAATCAACCAGTTCCTGGTTAATAGAAAATCCGGCATTTTCAAGTCCCTGATTCAGGCTGACAATATCATACAGATCATTAATTCCACCGGAACCAGCTCCTCCGTAAGCCGGATTAATAGATTCCCAGCCAAAAATATTCAGTTTTTTTGTTTCATTTAAAGGAAGCAGGCTTTCATTCTTCAGAAGAACAATTCCGTCTTCCATAATTTCTTCTGCTACTTCCGCAGCTTCTTCATTTGTTTCATCACTTAAAGTTCCATTTCCCGTTGCCAGTCCAATCAACGTAGCCATTGGTCCAAAACAGATCATATTCACGCAGACAACAACTGCAAGAACCATTGCGATCGCAGCTTCTCCTCTTATCAGAAATTTTTTGCCCCTGGACATCCTGCGGCATGCGATCATAATTACGATTCCAATTACAAGTGCAGCAATAATACCGATAATATACGGTTTGCATAATTGTAATACCGCCAGAACATCTTCCATTTCAACACTGATCATTCTCTTTTTTCCTCCTTTGACTCTCTCGTCTTTTTCAGGTATCATTTCCTGTTGGCATTACTATAACATGGTTATTATTTCGTGCCGTTTTTGGCACAAGATGCAGCAAATATGGCACAAAATACTAAAAAAGGTCCACCGGACCTTTTTGTCGTATGCTTGGCAACAAAAATACCCAGAGCATTACAATACTCTGGGTAAAAGAATCTTTAATTCAAACCAGTTCTGCTGTACTCCAAATACTACAGAACCATCATATTTTTCTACAGCTTTACGAATACTCTTCAATCCAAAACCATGGTTTTTACTATCCTTTTTTGTTGTTATGATCAGATTCTCTTCATTTTTGGAAATTTCTGCTTCACAATAATTCTCTATCTTGATAAACACAAATCCTTTTTGAGCGGATACTGTCAGATGGATCAGTCTTTTTTTCGGATCTGGAATCAAAATTACATGTTCAATTGCATTATCCAAAGCATTTCCAAATATAGAACATATATCTGTTACATGCATATGATCCAATAATTTTCCATCTGCCACACAGGTAATCTGTATATGATTTTTTCGACAATGGAAAATCTTAGCTGCCAAAATCGTATCAAGTACCTGATTCCCCGTTTTGCTTATATTTTCAAAAGCAGCGATTTCCTTTTCCATGGAATCAATCCATTTTTTTCGTTTCTCTTCATCTGATTCCGCACGAAGTCCCATTATCTGATGCTTCAGATCATGGTATTTCATTTGTATGAGATCCAGGCTGTCCTGATAATTTCGGTATTGATCATACTGGCTTTTCAGCATCACGTTCATTACTGAAAGTTCTTTCTCTGCAACATATTCACTGATCCTGCTCTGATAAGCATGCAGGATTGCAATTCCTCCAAAATCGATCAGTGTTCTGATAGAAAAAATATCTGCACGTTCTCTGCTCGCAAATGGTACATTTTCATTTAAAAAGCTCAGATTACTAAAAGCAAAGGTTGCAACAGCCATGATTGCCGCCGCTGCTACTTCCTTTACTGTCATCTGTTCAAGATAATTCTGCTTCAGAAGATCTTTTTCTAAATAAATATCAATCGTAAAGCAGCCTCCAAAAACAACCATCGTGATCAGAATTTCAACCCAGATGCTTTGATTCCCCCATGCCTGTACAATAGATACAATCTGCCACTGCAGCGAAGCTGCAAACTCAGCAAGAACAAATGCACGGGCACAGCAATAAGCCGCTCCCAGAGGCTTCATATTTCCTCCGACCATAAGAAATCCATACATCATACCTGCAGCGATTATCATACAGGGAATCCACAAAATTTCAGTTACGCTGCCTGTCAAAGTCAGAAAGATACTCTGCATTGCCAACATGAAAAGACTGCCTGTAAGAAAATGTACAGATTTCATGTTTTCTTTTTTTAGGATATAAAGATAAACCAGACATGATCCCCACTCTGCTATTGCTGTATAGATTCTTGGAATATCCTGATATAACATAGTATCCTCCATTTCGCATGAAATCATTCCATATTGAGGTTTTGCAGAAGCAGATTCATGAATTCTTTTTTTCTGGTTCTGCTGACAGGTATATGTACATTATGGATCACACAATCAGAACCAACAAATCCCTCTACATGATTCATATTTACCAGATATCCCTTTGCACATCGAAAAAAATTATGTACCGCAAGTTTTTCTTCGAGTTCTTTCATCGTAATTCTTGAACAGTAATCTCCTCTCGAAGTATAATAAATTACATTATGTCTCTGCCCCTCAATATAATAGATATCTGCTATATCTATCTTTACAACTCCTTCCCCAATCGGAATCGTAAGAAATTCTTTAACCTCAGAGCGCATACGTCCAACTGCTTTGTCCAGTTTCTGCGAAAAAGAAAAGTACTCAACTGGTTTTACTACATAATCCATTGCATCAACTTCATATCCACGTACTGCATATTGAATCATATTTGTAATAAACATAATAATTACTTTTTGATCCATCTGACGGATTTTTTCTGCTGTTGTCATACCGTCCATGAACCGCATCTGAATATCCATCAGAATAATATCAAAACCGCCTCTGTAATTCTCAGTGATATCTTCTCCATCACCAAATACTGTAACCTTTATTGATCTTCCCCTTTCCGTTTGATATTTTCGGATATACTCTGTTAATTGTTTTACGTAAATTTCTTCATCTTCCACAATTGCAATCTGTATCATCCTATACCCTCCACAAGAATTGCATTCTTTGTAACTGTTCAATCACACAATATAGTCCCAGATTTTATTGTTATTTTATAAATAACTTTTGTTCCAGTATATCACTGCTTATTTCTTGCGTCAAGTGGATGTAATATTACAAATTATAGCTGTATAATCTGGTTTTCTTTTATCATATATCCACATTAAATAGAAAGTAGAAATTCTGTTAAGTTTTCAATAGCATCTGGTTTTTCTGATAGTTCTTTCCCCATCAGTCCCTCTCCCATAATACCGGGATCCGCACTAAGAGATACAGCGACTCGACTTGAATTCCATACAGCTTCATACATCATTTCCTGATTCTCTTTTGTTACTTTATTGAGAACGTAATAAAATGGTTTTCGAATACTTTCCGATAATTCCCCGATTTTTTTGGAAAGCTGCAGGGATTCATAAGATGGATCTATGATTATCAATATCAAATCTACACCGTTATCAATTCCACGTCCAAAGTGTTCAATACCAGCCTCCATATCCATTAGCGCAAATTGGTCTTCTGTAAGCCTGAGATTTTGGATAAATTGAGTCATAACAGTTCCCATAGCACAAGAACACCCTTCATTTGCTTGATGAATTTTTCCACTGCTCATCAGTTTTACACCGTCCTTCAGACTATAATAATCTTCCGGTATATCATCTATAGTCCAGGTTTCCTCAAAAAACTGATGAGTAAATTTTGATAACATCATATCATTTAAAACATTTTGCTTACCACCGAAATAGTCTGTAAAATCTCTGGGAAGCTTCATACCTAGCTGTCGGTGCAGACCATAATTAGATTCATCGGAATCAATTACCAAAATTTCTTTTCCTCGTCTGGCTAAAGCCTTAGCCAAAAGACTGGTTACTGTACTTTTTCCACATCCACCTTTTCCGCAAACTGCTATTTTCATCTCTATATTTACTCCTTTTCTTTTTTCTAAATAATAAGCATTACATATGACCATACTTCAAACTGTTTTCGAAAAATAATTAAATTAATATAATGTCTATTTTGCCATTACATCAAATATCTCCTTAAATGCTTCTTACTCCACTTCCTCCAGTTCTGTTCCTTCTGGAAGAATATATCCGCAGTTATCACATACTCCGTCCTCTGCAAGTATCCCGTCTTTCACAAAGGCTTCAATGCCTCCCGGTTCATGACAGCGTGGACAATCTAATTCCCGTATCTTTTTCTGATTTCTTACATCCTGGCAATTGGCAAATTCAATTTTACCCATAGTGATTCCTCCATTTTCATTCCATATCAATTTGTCTTCGCAAAAAAGTTCCTACCATACGGGAAAAATTGCTGATATTACGAATATAGGCAAAGTCTTTTCCATAGATTCTCTTTTCCACGGAGAGTTCTTCTTCATTCCCTACAAAAATACCAATTACGAAAATTCCCTGATTTCTGGCCCGACGCACCTCATATGCAGTATCTTTCACAGCTCCTTCTCCGTCATAGATCTTGGGCTGGCGGGTTCCTGGTCGTTGTATGCTCATATCACAGGGTTTTCCATCACTTAATACGATTAAAATCTTATTTTTTTCCGGTCGCTCCATGAGAGAGGAACAGACTGTTTTCAGTGCAAGCCCATCTCTGTTATTGGCATATGCCCGAAATTGAAAGATTCTTTCATTTGTTTCCCTTGGATCTTCATAATCCCGAAATCTCTGAAGTACTGTATATCCCCAGAAAGCACAGTATCCTGTCACCCGATGAGGAATTCCTGCCTGGCTTAATGCTTCACTGATAATATATCCCTGCGCCGCTACCTGAGCCTGTCTGCCAGCTTGGGAACCACTGGAATCAATCAGGACGTCTATTACAAACTCAGAATCTTCTGATCTCTTTTTTCTATTAAATAACTTGTCATCGTCTGTTCTTCCAATTTTCCATAACCTTTCAGGAACAAGCTGCCCTGCATCAGATCTGCTGACAGAATCATCCTTTCGGATTATAAATGCCCGTTTCAGTGACTCTGCCAACACAGAAATATTTCTTTTGATGATCCAGTGATTATTTCCATAATAGGCTTTATTTTTTTCAAACTGCAGCTGAGAAAAACGGTATTGATTATTTTTTATCACAGGGTTCTGTAAAATTCCATCTGTAAGATACAGGATACAGTTTTTGTGGATTCCTGTACAAAATTTCCGGTTGACTCTGGCCTGCTCCGATTCACTTAGATACGATTTTCCGTAATTCAGTTCCACATATTCCCGTATTCGTCGCACTGCCTGTGGATTTATATTCTCCGAGCTTTCCGGAACTTCTTCATTTTCCGGAGAGAAATAAAATCTTTTTTTCTTTTTGTTTCTGATATCCAGACTCATCATCTTTTTTTTGAGATTAGAAAGATATTTTTGAATGATGTCTTCCATCTGTTCATCTGTCATGCATTCTTGCCACGCGTCATTGGCCAATGCCATATCCGGTAAATTCAGAATCTTCTCCAGATTTCCATTCCTTTTTTCAAAAGAGGGATCCAGAACATGATTATAAATCTCATCTATCACGTTTATGACATCTTCCGTATTTTCCGCATCCTTCAGAGAAAGAATCTTGTACAATGCAATCTCTGTCTGTGGATTCACTCCCTTATCGTCTGTGTTTTCCAGAACATGCCTTATATACAGAAGCCTAATCCTGTGAATCAGGTCTGTTCCAGCTTTGTCTGATACCTGCTCTTTCTCGGCCTTTTCCAATTCTCTGAACGCCTGTTCTCTGATTTCCTTTGTTCCCAAACGTTCTCGAATGATAAAACGATTCACTGCAGCATCCATACATAATCCAGCAAGAGGCAAAAGCATATCTTCTCCAGCAGAAAAATGTAATTTTTTCATCAAATACATGCCAAGTTTCTTCTGATCAAAATATCGTGCAAAGGCACCCTGCTTCACTGCCTCATACAGAACCGTTTGTTTTGAATAAACATATTTTTCTGTGTCCGGTTCAAATTCCATATCATAATCACCACTGACTGTCCAAAAAAGATTTCTGATACGATTGCTGATTTCCAGACGATGTTCTTCCAGTTGTTCCGCCGGCCATCTGACATCCTCCATACAAGTTTACCCCCATATGTCTTTTCCGGTCCAGGAAGATGGGATTCTTGTAGAAACCACATCTTCTACGATTTCTTTTTCAAATACATCAAAACTTTTATTTATGATCCCCATCTGGATTGCATCAATTGGAGAAAGTCCGCTTTTTGTTGCTTTTACAGCAGAAACCAATCCTCTCAGGTCAAGAGATTTTGTTGAGATTTCTCCATGGTAAGCTTTGATCTGCAAATCCAGAAACAGTCCTGCAAAAGCTTTCAGTGCACTTTTTTCCCCATCTGGAAAATGTTGTCTTAATACAAAAAGGACACTATCCTCATCCATTTCAGGCATATCAATTACCATAAACCTTGAAACCAATGCTTCATTTAGCTCTCTGGTACCTGCGTAACCATAATTCATCGTGCCGATAAATCGTGTTGCCGGATGAAGTAAAATCCTGTTATATCCTGGAATATCGATTCTTCGCCGATGATCCAGTGTGGCATGCAGTACAGAAACCGCATCATTTTTTGCCATATTGATTTCGTCCAGGATTCCAAATCCTCCAAATTCCGCGCATTGGTAGATGGGACCTTTCCGAAGGCGAACCTCATTATTTATAAAGGTATCCGTTCCAATCAGATCGGCACTGTCTGTATTTACATGAAAAGAAATGTCGTATTCCGGTCTTCCGAATATCCATGCCAGTGTCTCACATAGTACATTTTTTCCTGTAGCTTTCGCACCGGAAAGTAACAGGTTATCTCCCTGAAGAAGCGCTGCTATTGACATTTCCAGAATCTTTTTCCCATAAAATAGGATATCCGGTTTTTCTACCCGTTCTTTTACCTGATTTTCTACCTCATAACGCATGTGAAAATCTCTCAGTTCTCCAATCAGTTCCTGCGCTATCTTCTGGTCTTCTAAATATTTTTCTATTTCTGTCCAATGATTTCTCATGAAGATTTTCCTTTCTTTGCAATTGGTTATACCAAATCAGATAATATTTCTGCTTACTCAAAATCGTATCCAGTAAGCAGCACTGATACTGTACTTTTTCCACAGCCACCTTTGCCACATACTGTAATCTTCATACTTTCAATCTTCCAACTCACAATCCTAACTTCTTTACAATTTCTCCCAGTGCACTTCTTACAGGAGAATCTTTCGGAAGCTGTATGATCGGCTTTCCATCACAGTCATACTGATATACCTGGTCATCATGTGGTACAACCCCTAACAGTTCCAGTCCCTGATTTCGGATTTCTTCCAGAGTTCCGGCATCCAGTTTTCCATCTGGAACACGATTCACGATTAATCCCGTTTTCTGTGGTTTAAAGTTTAATTCATTCATCAGCTTTGCAATACGTCCGGCTGCCTGAACACCTCTTCTGGAACAGTCACTTACAAGAATCGCAACTTCCATCATTGGCAGGATTCCTCTGCTGATATGTTCCATACCTGCTTCGTTATCAACCACAATATATGGATAATGGCTTTGCAGTTTCTGAACCTGGGTCTGTACAAGACCATTTACAAAGCAATAGCAGCCCTGTCCCTGGGTTCGCCCCATTACCATCAGATCATAATCATCTTCTTCCACAATCGCATCAGAAAGACGCATTTCCAGATATGCCTGTTTTGTCATACCGGAGGGAATCTGATATCGTGGGTCTACGCCTGCCCGCTCAATTTCTTCTCTCAGCTCCCCAAGTGTGATCTCCGGCTCAACACCGAGCACTTCGTTCAAATTTGCATTTGCATCTGCATCCACCGCCAGGACCGGACGTTTTCCGCTTTCACATAAATACTGGATCAACAATCCACAAAGAGTTGTTTTTCCTACGCCGCCTTTTCCTGATACTGCAATTACATGTCCCATGTTTTTCCTCCTAAAATTCTGAACAATCTGTTGACTTTTTCTTTAAACCTCATTATAGTTGTTACTATATAAATTACAATAATCAATCTGTGAGATTTGTATGGTTACTCAACACATCAGAAAAATTGTTGAGAAATTATATGATACTAACTAATACAGGAGTATATAATGTCAGAAAAAACGAGAAAACAAGATCGCCGTACCCGCTATACCAGGCAAACCATAAAAGATACGTTCTTAGAATTGTTAAAGCAGAAAAGTTTTACGAAAATTACAGTTACAGAGATCTGCAAAAATGCTGAAATCAACCGTGGCACTTTTTATCTTCATTACTACGATATCCATGATGTATTATCAGATATTTTTAATGATATGACTCAGGATATGTTAACAACTGTAGATCATTTATTCTGTCTAAATCAAAAAAGCTGTTCCTATCCGTTCTGTCAGAAAATACAGATGGAATCACAATACAGGGCACTGTTTCTGGATGATGCAATTGCCCCTATTCTTCTGGAAAAAATAGCAGAAAATACAAAAGAAGGCTATGTGACCTGGCTTATGTCACACAGCCTCCTGACCTTTGAACAGGCAGAATCGGTTTTTTATTTTCAAATGAATGGCTGCCTTTCCATCAACAGACTGATGCTCCGCAATCACTGTAATGACTGGAAACAGATTCAGACAGTAATCGACAAATTTATCAAAGCCGGACTGGAAAGTTTTCTGATTCATGATCAAAGGGAAGAAAATGCTTCCGATAATTTTTGCAACAAAATTTCTCCAACTGTTACCGCATCTTCTACACTCAGATAATGATCGGCATGATCCTGAAGAAATATTTTGCCAGATACAGGAAATTCTTCATCTGCAAACCATATCTTTAAAGTTACCGGATATCTTGGCAGAACTGGAAAAACAGCACACAGATCCGCCTTTGTCTCTGTGAATTCTGCACCTAGGTTTTTACATGCTTTCTGAATTTTCTCAGGATCTTTATCCTGCAAAAGCTTTTCCAGTTTCTGCTCTGCAGTCCGGTCAAACTTGGTCCCCCGAATCAATCCATCTTTCAGGTTACCAAAAGTAATGAGCTTCTGTGAACCTTCTGTTCCATCGGCCATATCCAGATAATGCAGCAATGTCAGATAATGCCATTCATCTATGTCTGAGTTAATATAGAATTCAGGAAGTTGAATTTTAATCGTTTCATAAAAACTCATTATCTCAAGTACATTTCGGCTGCTATGAAAAACAGCCCCGCTTTTTGCAGCAATCTCCTCTCCGGAACGATTTTGTAACCGTTTTACTGCTGCCTGCAACATTTCCTGAAATGCACGATTTTCTGTTTGATTTTTGTATTCCATAAGTTCTCCTTTGTGAATATTTTATCGCATCATATAATAATCAATGTTTATGCAAGAATTTGGGTGGTTTCATAAATCTGGCTTTGTCCGGATTCTCTTTCATCCATTCCCGGGCAAAATCCATTACCTCAGTCATAGTTTCATAATCTTTTCCACAAAAACAGCAACTTGGGCATGTTGGACATGGCCATCCCTTATTTTTGAATCTGCATGCGTCTAAATGTCGGTATGCTCTTAATAAATTTGCTTCATATTCTTCTTTAGACTGTGAAGCTTCCCTGTTTTCACGATAATAAAGGTGATACATTTTTTTAGTCATATGTTTTTTGATTCTGGTATATAAATTTCCTTTTAATTTGTCCACAATCAGCATATTATACAATCCTCCGTAAGTTTTATTACTATGTTGACTTTTCCTTTAAATTTCATTATAGTTGTAATTATATTATTTACAATCATCAAAATAAAAAATATGTACAGTTTCTCAACACATTAAAAAGAACTGTTGAGAACTTAGGATGTTTTAAACAAACCAGAAATATTTTCATCCCAAAAACGTGAAAACAAGATCATTATATCATACTACAAGGAGTTTCTTATCATGAAATACTCAACGAAATTAAGTGATACTGTTCATGTGATGGTTCTGATTGCTATCAACCAGGAAAAATCCCTCTCCAGTGCCTCAATTGCAGAAAGTGTCCATACAAATCCCGGCTTTGTACGCCAGCTTATGTTAAAACTAAAAAAAGCCGGACTTATGACCAGTGTAGCCGGACATGCCCGTCCTTCTCTTTCAAAACCAGCAGATCAGATTACATTGCTGGATATTTATAAAGCAGTTGAAGGTGATAAACCATTGCTTCATTTAGATACTCATACCAATCCAGAGTGTGGCGTTGGCATTAACATTCAGTTATCTTTGCAGGGATTTTATAATGAAATTCAAAAGGCTGCCGAAGAAAAAATGAATACGATTACTTTACAGGATATCATAGATACCTACTATCAGCGGATATCTATAGAAAATAACTTACAGAATATTATTTAACAGGAGAACACTTTCATGTACCTTCAGCAAATACGAAATGTCACCATTTTTTATATTATGGTGGAAAAAATTTTTAATTGATCCTGTATTAGCTCCAAAAGGAAGTTGGTCTCCTTTTCCTAATTCGATTCGCCAGGCTCAAAATAATCCTCTGGTGAAGCTTCCTGTTCCCGTTGATGAACTGTTAAAAGCCGGAACTAACCGTATGCTAAATTCCGAATTACTCATCATGGGAAAAGAAGATGTATATGAATTATGGAAAGTTGCTCCAAATGCAACTTTAATTGCCAGCCATATGGAGGCTGTAAATCACTGAACCTTATCCAGAAGAGAACTGGCTGTTTTTTCGAGACTGTGAGAAAAAGTCTGTAAATAAGATTCTTCTATGATATGCAAGGGTGGCAAGCCTGAAAATCAGGCTTCTCACCCTTGTTTTATATATAACAGTTGTTGAATGGCATGTCAAGAGCAGGCGGTTTTCCGCCTGTCTTGATCGTCGGTTTACTCGTTATTCTGGAAGACGACCTTCGTACATAATACTCAGTTCGCCATATACCTGCGCCCAGTTTCGAATCGTACTGGTCCATTTTTTCGTAGCCTCAAAAGTGGCCAGGTACAGCGCTTTTAAAAGGGCCGTATCGCTTGGGAATACGCTTCTCTGCCGATTCAGCTTCCGGTAGGTGGAATTCAGGGATTCAATCGCATTGGTGGTATAAATCACCGTTCTGACCGTCGTTGAAAACTTGAAAATTGGAGAGATGGCATCCCAGTTATCCTTCCAGCGTTTCATGGAATTCGGATATTTGGGAGACCATTTTTCAGTTACACGATCTAAGGCTGCCAGCGCTTTCTTTTCATCTGCGGCCTGATAAATGGTCTTCAGATCCGCTGCAAATGCTTTTCTGTCCTTGTCAGGGACATATTTCAGTGTGTTTCTTACCTGGTGTACGATACAGCGCTGATACTCGGTTTTTGGAAAAGCAGCAGCGATTGCTTCTTTGATGCCGGTTAAACCATCTGCACAGATGATTAATACATCTTTGACACCCCGGTTTTTCAGTTCGTTCATAACGGAAAGCCAGTATTTTGCGCTTTCGTTGTCGCCAACGCTGATGGTCAGAACCTCTTTCTTTCCTTCCGTGTTGATTCCAAGAATCACGTAAGCTGCAAGCTTTCGGATCACACCATTATCTCTTACGGAATAGTGAATTGCGTCAATGTAGAGAATGGGATAGACTTCGTCCAACGGCCGGTTCTGCCAGTCTTCGATCTGTGGCAGGATCTTATCGGTTACATCGGAAATAAAACTCTCCGAGGTTTCAAAGCCATAAATATCTTCGATGGTTTCGGAGATCTGCCGGGTAGTCATTCCTTTGGCATACATGGAAATGATCTTCT
>ERZ791607.1462-NODE-1462-length-16432-cov-2.343286_pt1 | contig 16432 bp, 10 predicted proteins | sample MGYA00509964_ERZ791607 | MGnify/ENA primary metagenome ERZ791607 (study PRJEB30046, sample SAMN00791907) | human gut metagenome | study: EMG produced TPA metagenomics assembly of the A metagenome-wide association study of gut microbiota in type 2...
TATCGAAGAGAACTTGTGGATATGCCCGACGGAGACTTCATCGTGTTGGATTGGTCGGAACCGGAGCCGATGGAGCTCAACGCGCCGGTGTTGGTGCATTTCCATGGATTGGAGGGTGATTCTCACAGTCATTACGCAGAAGCGCTGATGCACGAGTGTGTCAAATGCGGTTGGCGAGGCGTCGTTGCGCATTTCAGAGGATGCGGCGGTCTGCCCAATCGTTTGCCGCGGGCGTACTTTGCCGGCGACAGCGACGATTGCGACTGGATACTGAGGACGGTTCACGAACGTTTCATTACGGCGCCGATTTATGCGGTCGGCGTGAGCCTCGGCGGTAACTACATTGCCAAATACATGGGCGAACGCCCGCAGGACGCATCTTTCCTGACGGCGGCCGTCTCGATCGGTGCGCCGGTGGATTTGGTGGCCGGAAGCGAAATCATGAGCCGCGGCGCCAACAAGCTCTACGAAGAAATGTTTTTGTCGACGCTCAAGGAAAAGCTCATTGACAAGGCCAAGCGTTTCCCGGATCTCATTGACATCAACAAGGTCAAGAGCTGTAAAACGCTCTACGACTTTGACAGTGTCTACACCGCGCCGATTCATCACTTCAAGAGCGCGATGGAGTATTGGACCTTGTGCTCGGCCAAGCGCTATCTCAAAAACGTCACTAGACCGCTGTTGCTTTTAAACGCCAAAAACGATCCCTTCCTGCCGCGCTGGGCGCTGCCGACGGAAAAGGACGTGAGCGACTGTGTCTATCTTGAGCAACCGGAAGAGGGTGGTCACATCGGCTTTCCCCGCGGCAATCCGCCTGGAGACCTGGGTTACCTGCCCGAGCGCGTCATGCGGTTTTTCTCGGTGTTTGAACCCAAAATTGAAAGCGTCTGAGCGGGCAAAAACGCCGCGATGCAATTTTTTGTCGACTGAATCAGCGAATTCTTGCGCTTTTTCGTAGGTGTAATTTACGAATTCTTGCAAGCAGGGCCGGGCATGTTGTTCTTGCGACGAGATCCGTTGCCACTGCTGAAGCAAGACGATTTGCCGATAGCCGAAAAGACCACACTGGTTTGAGAGCTGGCCGAACAAGAACATGTGAACGCATTGTTAGACGCATCTAGCAAAATCCGGAAGCATGAATTCTGATACGGATAAAAATGCTCACTCGACAAGAATATGATGTTTTACGCAGAAGGTTGGATGAACCGAGAAAGGTCATCCAAGTAGTACTTGGCCCTCGTCAGATTGGCACAACCACAGTGGTTCGACAGGTGCTTTGTGACATCAATACACCGCATTTATATTTCTCGGCGGATGACACAGCGGTAGCAGGTTCTGCTTGGCTTGCAAGCTGTTGGACGGCTGCTCGGCTGGAAGCCCAAACACATCCCGATGCCGGATGTGTATTGGTGATCGATGAAATTCAGAAAGTGCCAAATTGGTCGGAAACCGTCAAACGGCAATGGGATGATGACACTTGGAATGAAAGAAACATCAAGGTCGTTTTATTGGGATCGTCCCGAGCTTTGATTCTTCAGGGGTTAAGCGAATCCTTGATGGGGCGTTTTGAAGAAATCCGCATGACGCATTGGACGTATGCTGAAATGCGGGATTGCTTTGGGTTGACGGTCGATGAATTCATCTACTTCGGCGGCTATCCGGGAGCCGTGGAGATGATGCAGGACGAGGCTCGGTGGAAGGTATATGTCAGAAATAGCATGATTGATGCAACCGTTAACCGAGACATTTTCGAAGACGTCCGAATCGGAAAAGCTGCGTTGCTGCGTAAGACACTGGAGCTCGGTGCGGCATATTCGGGCAGGATTCTGTCGTTGACAAAGCTGTTGGGAGAGATTCAGGACGCGGGTAACGTCATGACAATTGCCGGATACCTGGAGCGGCTCAACCAATGCGGTTTACTGGGGACGTTGCAGAAGTTTTCGGTGGACGATGCCAGACGTCGCGCGAGCATTCCGAAGTTTCAGGTGCACAACAATGCGCTTTTGACGGCACTGTCTGTCGGCACGTTTGAGCAGGTGCGAAACGATCCGGAGAAGTGGGGTCATTATGTGGAATCGGCTGTCGGAGCGTATTTGATTTCTCAGGCCTATCGCCTGCAATTTGAGGTGTTCTATTGGCGGGATGGCAACAACGAAGTCGACTTTGTCTTGCGCAAAGACGGAAAAGTCGTGGCGTTGGAAGTCAAGAGCGACCACGAGCGACACACCAAAGGACTGGATGTGTTTTGTCAGAAGTTCCGACCGAATGCCGCCTTAATTGTGGGCAGTGGGGGACTGCCGCTCGAAACATTCCTGGAAACACCGATTGCCGATTTGTTCTGAGAAAATTGGTGCAAGACGAGGAAGCCCAATGACCGACAATGCGCAACATGCAGACCTCAAACGTATGTGGAGCGGATGGATTTCGCTCGTGCTGTTTGTTCTGCTGATTCCATTGAGCAATTGGGTAATTGTGAACCTTGGTGTCGTCTGCCCGCCCGGCGAGCCTTGTCTTGTGCCGGTTCTGCCTGGTCTGTGGGCACCTTCGACCGTGTTGTTGGCCGGTTTCAGTCTGGTGCTTCGCGACGTTGTGCATCATTGCCTGGGCTGGCGTTGGGCGTTGGCTTCCATCTTTTTCGGAGCGGTGCTCTCGGGTTTTATTTCCGAGCCTTCGCTCGTGGTTGCATCGGTGAGCGCTTTCCTTTTTGCGGAATTGGCTGACTTTGCGGTGTACGCACCGATGAAAAAGCGTTATCCGGCCATGGCAGTCATCGTTTCCGGTCTGGTCGGTTCCGCCGTGGACTCTGCTATTTTCCTGTCACTTGCCTTTGGTTCAGTCCAATATTTGTTTGGGCAGGTGCTCGGCAAGTTTTGGGTCAATCTGCTGGCCGGTATCGCCATTGCTTGGTGGCGACGCCGCAAACAGGCTGAGATGGCGATTTGCGCCTGATCTGTTTGATTTGGAAGGAAAAATTGACGTTTTCCTAAGCGGTCGTCTTTGCTACAATCTCGCACCACTTTCAAAAACATCTGCGCCGGATTGTTCTGCCGGTGGCGGTCACAAGGAAACCATATGTCCCATATCGGTGAGCTGGGCGACATGAAGCGCCCGTTGAGCGGTTGGCTCTCGCTCGTTTTGTTTGTTCTGATGATCCCCTTGACGAACTGGGTGATCATGAACGTCGGCCTCGTTTGCCCGGCCGACGGTCCTTGTTTGATTCCCGTTTGGCCCGGTTTATGGGCGCCTTCCGGCGTGCTGCTTGCCGGGTTCAGTCTGGTGCTGCGTGACGTTGTGCATCATTGCCTGGGTTGGCGCTGGGCGCTGATTTCGATTTTTGCCGGCGCCGCGCTCTCGGGCTTGATTTCGGAACCCGCTCTGGTCATTGCTTCGGTCTGTGCCTTCTTGTTTGCGGAGCTCGCTGACTTTGCCGTTTATGCTCCCATGAAGAAGCGCTATCCGGCCATGGCTGTGATTGCGTCGGGGCTGGCCGGTTCCGTGGTTGACTCCGCGATTTTCCTGTCTCTGGCTTTCGGCTCCATTGAGTTTTTGGCCGGACAGGTGCTCGGGAAGTTCTGGATGAGTCTGATTGCAGGCGCCTTGATCGTAGCTTGGAGACGACTCAAGATGCATACGGTCCACGAACACCTGCAGATGCAGTGATTCGGACGCATTCTCAAGAAAAGCGGCGGTTAAGACAGTTCGTGCACAATTGCTCGAACTTGATCTATCCGCCTTTTTTGTATCCGATGATCGCGCAAAACAACACACCCAAGACCGCCGTTCTCATCTGCAATACCGGTTCGCCTGCTGCTCCGACCAAAGAAGCAGTGGCGAAGTATCTTGCGGAATTTCTCGGTGATCGGCGTGTGGTGGAAATGAATCCGCTCATTTGGCAGCCGATTCTGCGCGGCATCATTATTCCCCGTCGCGCGCAGGCTTCTGCCGATCGCTACAAGACGGTGTGGACGCAAAAAGGGTCTCCTTTGGTGGCGGTGACCTCCGACACGGCGCAAGGTCTGCAGAAGGAGCTGGGCGACGAATTCATCGTGTCCTGGGCGATGTGTTACGGCGTACAGCGAATCGATGAAGAACTCCGTCGGATTGCTGAACAAAAACCCGAGCGCATCGTTGTTCTGCCGCTATACGCGCAGTACGCCACACAGACGACGGAGGCAGTGTTCGATGCGGTGCGACGCGTGCAAAAGAAGGTTCGCGATTTGCCTTGCATTGTTACGATTTCTCATTACTTCGATGAAGACGCCTACATTGAGGCGCTTGCCGCTCGCGTGCGCGCGCACTGGGAAAAAGTGGGTGATCTTGGAGACGAGGGCAAGCTCATGATGAGCTTTCACAGTATTCCGGCGGTTTCGAGCGAACGCGGCGATCCGTACGAAGCACAGTGCAAGCAGACGGCGGAAAAGCTGCGCCTTGCGTTGGGTTTGAAAAAAGATCAGGTTGTCCAGGTATTCCAGAGCAAATTTGGGAAAGCGAAGTGGTTGGAGCCTTTTGCCGTTGATACGGCTCCCGAACTGGGCCGACAGGGCTTGAAGCGCCTTGATGTGATTTGCCCGGGATTTGCCGCGGATTGTCTGGAGACACTTGAAGAAATCGCCACGGAACTGCGCTCTTTTTATGAGCGGGCGGGCGGCAGCGGGTTTCACTATATCCCTTGCCTGAACGCGCAGGACGATGCGGTGGCCCTTTACGCCGAGATTGTTCGCAAGGCTCTGTCGAAGGCCTGAAAATCCGCTTCAGCTGAACTTTTTGCCTGCGACGGCTTGAAAAGAGCAAACCCAATCCCCATATAAGAGCCATCTTTCAAGCATCCCTTTTGCAAGAACATCTTTATGGCTCAAGAAGACACCAAGCAGGAACAGGTTAATCCTGCCGACGAATTGAAGAAAGCAGCCGAAGCTGCGGAGCAGGCGCAGGGTTCTGAACTGCCTCCGGAACTCGGCATCGAACCCGAAGGCGCAGAAGCCTCGCTCGAAGACCAGCTTGCCGCGGCGACGGCCAAAGCGGCTGAGAATTTTGATCTTTACGTGCGTGCGGTTGCCGAAATGGAAAACGTGCGTCGCCGTGCCGCCGAAGACGTTTCCAAGGCGCAGAAGTTCAGCATCGAGAAGTTTGCCAAGAACCTGCTTCCGGTGATGGATTCGCTTGAAAAGGCGATCGAAATGACCGCCGAAATCGAAGGTCCGATGCGGGAAGGCATTCTCGCGACGCACCGTCAGCTCGTGCATGCGCTTGAAATGAGCGGCATGACCGTCATCGATCCGAAGGACGCCAAGTTTGATCCCAACACGCAGCAGGCCATTGCCATGGTGCCTGCCGTCGAAGGCAAGAGCGCGGGTGACGTTGCTCAGGTCTTTCAGCACGGCTGGAAGATTCACGAACGCGTGCTCCGTCCGGCTATGGTGAGCGTGGTTCAAGGCTAGAAACTTCATCGACACAAAATTTTTCAGACGCCCCGTTGAATTTTCTCGGGGCGTCCCCATATAGGGGGTATGGCGCGGCAGGCGGCGCTGAAAAAGAGCTTCCTGCGGTACGCGTAAGAGTTTCAGATCACGGTCGAAAACCTTCTCCCGTCGATGGATGCGGAAAAGGTACGGCCCAACAGAGAATCAAGAGGAAAAAGAACAATGTCTAAGATCATCGGTATTGACCTTGGCACCACCAACTCGGCTGTGGCCATCATGGAAGGCGACAAGGTTCGTGTGATCGAAAATTCCGAAGGCGCTCGTACGACGCCTTCCATCGTTGCCTACATGGAAAACGGCGAGATTCTTGTCGGCGCAACCGCCAAGCGTCAGGCCGTGACCAACCCGAAGAACACGCTGTTTGCCGTCAAGCGCTTGATCGGCCGTCGTTACGAAGACGCCGAAGTGCAGAAGGACGTGCAGCGCGCTCCGTTTAAGATCGTTCGCGCCGACAACGGCGACGCCTGGGTGCAGGTGATGGGCGACAAGAAGCTTGCTCCGCAGCAGGTTTCCGCCGAAGTGCTCCGCAAGATGAAGAAGACCGCCGAAGATTACCTCGGCGAACCCGTGACCGAAGCCGTGATCACGGTTCCGGCTTACTTCAACGACAGCCAGCGTCAGGCCACGAAGGATGCCGGCCGCATCGCCGGTCTCGAAGTCAAGCGCATCATCAACGAACCGACGGCCGCAGCTCTGGCCTTCGGTCTTGACAAGATGGGCAACGAAGACCGCAAGATCTGCGTCTACGACTTGGGCGGCGGCACGTTCGATATCTCCGTGATCGACATCGCCAACATTGACGGCGACAAGCAGTTTGAAGTGCTCTCCACCAACGGTGACACGTTCCTCGGCGGCGAAGACTTCGACCGTCGCTTGGTCGAATACCTGATTGCCGAATTCAAGAAGGACAACGGCATTGACCTCGGCGGCGACGTGCTTGCCCTGCAGCGCCTGAAGGACGCCGCTGAAAAGGCCAAGATTGAGCTGTCGAGCCGTCAGGAAACCGAAGTGAACCTGCCCTACATTTCGGCTGACCAGACCGGTCCGAAGCACATGAACATCACGATCACGCGCGCCAAGTTCGAAAGCATGGTCGAAGACCTCGTGCAGCGCACGATCGAACCCTGCCGCAAGGCTTTGAAGGACGCCGGTCTGTCGACTTCCGAAATCACCGACGTGATCCTGGTGGGCGGCCAGAGCCGTATGCCGCGTGTTCAGGAAGTGGTGCGCGAATTCTTCGGCAAGGAGCCCCGCAAGGACGTCAACCCGGACGAAGCCGTGGCTATCGGTGCCGCTATTCAGGGTCAGGTGCTCTCGGGCGGCCGTAAGGACGTGTTGCTTCTCGACGTCACCCCGCTGACGCTGGGCATTGAAACCCTGGGCGGCGTGATGACTGCGATGATCAAGCGCAACACCACGATTCCGACCAAGCACTCGCAGGTGTTCTCGACGGCTGAAGACAACCAGCCTGCCGTGACCATCAAGGTCTATCAGGGTGAACACGAGATGGCGGCTTCCAACAAGCTGCTCGGCGAGTTTAATCTTGAGGGCATTCCGCCGTCTCCGCGCGGCCTGCCGCAGATTGAAGTGACGTTTGACATCGACGCCAACGGCATTCTGCACGTGACCGCAAAGGACAAGGCCACCGGCAAGGAAAACAAGATCACGATCAAGGCAAGCTCCGGTTTGTCCGAAGAAGAGATCAAGAGCATGGTTGCCGCTGCCGAAGCCAACAAGGAAGAGGATCACCGCCGCTTCGAACTGGCTCAGGCCCGCAACATGGCCGACGCTTCGATCGCTCAGGTTCAGAAGACCCTGAAGGATCTCGGCGACAAGGTTGAAAGCGCCGATCGCGCCGCTTGCGAAAACGCCATCAAGGATGTGGAAGAACAGTATTGGGGTAAAATTCCTGCCGCCTCTTATTCTTTTTCCATTCCCATTGAGGGATTGAATTATGTTCAGTGCAAAACGAATACAGATACTTCCTGTAAATGTGAGTACCCTCTTCCATTCCCCATCAAGTCCGGTTCCATCAAAAGTATTCCGGCAAAGCCTCTCAGCCAGACACTGGCCGGAAAGATGCTGGTTTTTAGGAATAACGGGAGCTGTGATGAAAACGCCGTTTCTCAATAAACAGTAAAAACAGCAAAGCGGGCAGTCCCTTTATGGAGGGGCTGCCCGCAAACGGTTTGAGCAGATGCTTCGGAGATTTTAGCCGATGCGTTCCACTTTCACGGAGTGGGCCTGGCCGTTGATGATGATGGTCAGGTCACGGGAACCGGAAGGGCCGCTTACCCGGGCGGTGATTCCGTTGTCAATGACGGTCATGGACGGCGCGGCAGACGCAGGCGTTGCGGCAGGAGCGGTGTTTACCTGTACGGGGGCTTCTTCCTTAGGTTCCGGCTTTTTGTAGAAGTCTTCCACCTGCTGCGGGAACATGGCGTAGATGACGCAGTGTTCGTCGTCCGTGGGGAGCCCCTTTTCCGCAAGCTTCTTGCGCAGGTCTTCCATGCCGGGCTTGATCAGGTCCGCCGGACGGCAGGTGATCGGGTCCTTGCCCATCTTTTCCGCGCAGAGTTTCTGCACTTCCGGGTCCACGGGAGCCGAGGTGCGGCCGTAGTAGCCCAGGGCAATGTCCGCCGCCTGGGGGGTGATGTTCTTCCAACGGCCGAACTTGACGTTCAGCATCGCCTGCACGCCTACGATTTGGGAGGTGGGGGTCACCAGCGGAATCCAGCCCAAGGCCTTGCGGACTACCGGGATTTCCGCGAATACTTCCTCAAATTTGTCTTCCATGCCCTGTTCCTTGAGCTGGGTGCGGAAGTTGGAAAGCATGCCGCCGGGGACCTGGTAGCGGAGCGTGTCGGAGTCCACCACTTCGTTGCGGTGGGAGGCGAATTTGCCCAGACCTTCATAGACGGGTTTGAGCATTTCGGAAACTTCAATGAGCTTGTCCGCGTCGTAATCCGGCTTGCGGGGATTGCCTTTCAGCAGGGCAAGCATGCGCAGGCAGTCCGGCTGGCCCGTGCCGTTGGCGAAGGGGGAGATGGAGACATCGCACGCGTCCACTCCGGCATCAATGGCGCTGAGGTAGGTGGAGGCGCCGAGGCCGGCAGTGTCATGCGTGTGGATCCAGACGGGGATGTTCAGGTCTTTCTTCAGGGCGCTGACCAGTTCCTGGGTGACATACGGAGGAATGAGGCCGGCCATATCCTTGATGACGATGGCGTCCGCTCCCATATCCGCGAGTTCCCGCCCCATGTCCACAAAAGTCTGCGTGGTGTGCACGGGAGAAGTCGTGTAGCAGATGGTGCCGTGGGCCTGAGCTCCGGCTTTCTTGGCGGCGCGGATGGAGGTTTCCATGTTGCGCGGGTCGTTCACGCAGTCGAAAATGCGGAAGATGTTCATGCCGTGCTTGGCGCTCATGGCGACAAAGGCTTCCACCACGTCGTCCGCATAGTTGGTGTAGCCCACGATATTCTGGCCGCGCAGCAGCATCATGTGCGGCGTCTTGGGGGCCGCTTTTTTCAGGGCGTCCAGCCGGTCGAAAGGCCATTCTTTCAAGAAGCGCAGCCCGGCGTCGATGGTGGCGCCGCCCCAGGTTTCCAGGGCGCTGAAGCCCATGGAGTCCAGAATGGGGGCGATGGGCAGCATGTCTGCCGTCTTCATGCGGGTTGCCGCCAAGGATTGATGCCCGTCGCGCAGAACGGTGCAATTGAATGTAACAGGATTCATTATTTAGTTAACTGTTGTTAAAAATTGAAGAGGTGGCTTCTGGAGGGTGATTTTCTCACAGCCTCCCTTGCAGGTCAAGCATACAACAGCGGATTCGCCGGAAGAACTACTGGACGGGGGCCGTCAGTCGCGCCAGGTTGCAGAGCATTTTGAAGCCCAGGGATTTGTTGTTGTAATCCGCCAGGGATTCCCTTTTGGAGGAGGAAAAATCCTGCTCCAGCATGGCTTTTACCTCCGCGCAGGCGGAGGGGGAATGGATAACGGCGGTGATTTCAAAGTTCAGGGCCAGGGAACGGTTGTCCAGATTGGCGGTTCCCACGGTGGCTATGTCATCGTCCATCAGAACTACTTTCTGATGCAGGAACCCCTTTTGATAGGCCCAGAGCTGGATGCCGTATGTGTCCAGGTCCCGAAGGAAAGTAAAGGAGGACAGTTTCACCAGAATATGGTCTGCCCGCTCCGGGCGCAGGATGCGCACGTCCACATTCCGCAGAGCCGCCGCCTGCAGGGCGGCCATGACCCCCTCGTCCGGGACGAAGTAGGGCGTGGCGATCCAGAGCCGGCGGGTGGCGCTGTTTGCCAGAGCGATGAGCGCGGTTTTCCAGGCGGGAATGACGTCTGCGGGACCGGAGGGCAGGATGAGCAGGGTTTCATCTTCCGGCTGGGGCGTGATTTCCCAGCGGAGGCGGGGAAGGGAGGAGGGGCCGCATTTCAGCATGGCCCAGTTCCAGTCTTCCAGAAAGCTGATTTGCGTTTGCTGGACGGAAGGCCCTTCAAGCTGAACAAACGTGTCGCGCCAGTAGCCCAGAGCGCCCTTGCCCAGGTATTCCCTGCCTATATTCATGCCTCCGATGAAGGCGGTGGAGCCGTCCACCACCACCAGTTTCCGGTGGTTGCGGAAGTTCAGCCGCAGGATGTTGCTCAGGAAATGGCGCTTCCCGTTGAAAGGTTCAATGTTCACTCCTGCTTTCCGCAGGGCGGAAATGTAACCGGGGGGGAGCTTGTGGGAGCCTATTTCATCATACAGCATGTAAATGCGGATGCCGGCCCTGGCCCGTTCAATCAGCAGCTCCTTCAGGTTCTGCCCCACGGAGTCGTTTTTGATGATGAAGAATTCAATCAGGATGTAATGCTCCGCGTTCTTGATGGCGTCGTAGATGCGCGGGAAAGCATTGGCCGCGTCAATAAGCAGGCGGCAGGAATTGCCGCGGCAGACGGGCAGCCGCACGATATTGGAAAGCGTGCGCATGATTTTTCCCGCCGTGTCTGATGACTGTACGGCATACGGAACCATGCAGTTTGTAATTTTATCCGTCAGTTCCCCCCATGCGGATTCGGGGTCCGTCTGGCGGCGGCGCGTTTCCACATATCCGCTGAATCTCCGGCGTCCCAGGATCAGGTAAAAGGGGACGGCAATATATGGAAATGCCAGCAGGGAAATGAGCCACGCGATTGTTCCCTGAGGCGTACGCGTATGGAGCAGGGCCGGAATCAGGCAGAAGGCGCCTGCAATGTGGCAAAAGGCGGCAAATCCCAAATATGGCTCTTCAGGAATGATCATGGAACGGAAAACCGGAAAAGATGCGGGGGATGAAAACGGCGGGGAGAAGTGAAAAGGCTGGCTTTTGGAGCAGGAGATGATACTAAGGTGGCGCATGCTCGTATTATCACGGGTCTAGGGATTAGAAAAGCGTAATTTAAGGGAATGAAGCAGTATTTGGCACTTTTGGAGGATGTTTTGACCAATGGGGCGGGGCGGGAGGACCGTACCGGAACGGGCACCATCGGCGTGTTCGGGCGGCAGAGCAGGTATGACCTGCGCGACGGTTTTCCGTGCCTGACGACCAAGAAGCTTCATTTGCGCTCCATCATTTATGAGCTGCTCTGGTTCCTGAAAGGGGAGACCAATATCAGGTTTTTGAAAGACAACGGCGTCAGCATCTGGGATGAATGGGCCGACGAAAACGGGGATCTGGGGCCCGTGTACGGCGCGCAGTGGCGCTGCTGGCCGGGAAACGACGGAAAACCCATTGACCAGATTGCCAGACTGATTGACGGCCTGAAACATAATCCCTGGTCCCGGAGGCACATCGTCAGTGCGTGGAATGTGGCCCTGGTGGATGACATGGCCCTCCCTCCGTGCCATTCCCTGTTCCAGTTTTGCGTGATTCCCGCCCAGCCGGGAGAAGAAAAGCACGGCCTTTCCCTCCAGCTTTACCAGCGCAGCGCGGATCTTTTTCTGGGGGTTCCCTTCAACATTGCTTCCTATGCGCTGCTGTTGCTTATGACCGCCCAGGTATGCGGGTATGAAGCCCGGGAATTCATCCATACGTTCGGAGATCTGCACCTGTACCGGAACCATCTGGACCAGGCGAGGGAACAACTCTCCCGCACGCCCCGTCCTCTCCCGGTCATGAAGCTCAATCCGGAGGTAAAAACCATTGACGGATTCCATTATGAGGATTTTGAGCTCGTGGGGTATGATCCCCTGCCGCACATCAAGGCTCCCATCTCCGTTTAGAACATTCATCCCTTAATCCATCATGTCACAACCCGTTACTTATACAGGAGTGGTCGCCATGGCTCCCGACCGCGGCATTGGTTACCGGGGGGCGCTCCCCTGGCATTTGCCGGACGACCTCAAGACGTTCAAGCGCATTACGACGGGGCACCCCGTGCTGATGGGCCGGAAAACGTATGAGAGCATAGGCAGGCCTCTTCCCGGCAGGCAGAACATCGTGCTGACCCGTGACCCGGCGTGGACGGCGGAAGGCGTTCAGGTGGTTCATTCCGCAGGGGAGTTGGAATGTCTGGAATTGATGGATCCGGAAATCATGGTTATCGGAGGGGCGGAGATTTTTTCCCTGATGATGCCGTCCATGTCCCGCATGTGGGTTTCCAAAGTAAAGGGGGAATATCCGGCGGACACTTTTCTTTCTCCGTTTGAGAACCGGCTGGAGCGTGCTGTCCTGAAGGAACGGTTTGAAGATTTTGACCTGTATTTGTACGAGCAGGTCAAATAGCCGCTCTTGTCCGTAACTCCGCTGGAGGCGCTGAAGCATAAAAAAGACGGAGCGGCCAGGGCCGCCCCGTCCTTCATGGAGCAGTTTTCCTTTACATTTATTCCGCCTTTCCGGCAAACAGGCCTTTCACCCATTCGCGGTAACGCTGGAACATGGCGTACAGGGCCGGAATGAACAGAATGCCCACCACTGTAGCGAGAATCATGCCGTAGAAGGTGGAGATGCCAATGGCTTTGCGGCTTGCCGCTCCCGCTCCGGAGGCGATGACCATGGGGAATACCCCGATGATGAAAGAAATGGCCGTCATCATCACGGCGCGGAAGCGCTGCCGGGCCCCTTCCAGGGCGGCTTCCTGGATGGGAACGCCGCGCTCCCGCTCCATCTTGGAGAATTCCACCATCAGAATGGCGTTTTTCCCGGCCAGGCCTACCAGCATCACCAGACCGAGCTGAGCGTAAATGCTCAGAGGCGTGTTGCAGATAATCAGGCCGAGCAAAGCGCCCAGCAGGGCCACGGAGACGGAAACAATGACGGAAATGGGGACCGTCCAGCTTTCATATTGCGCCACCAGGAACAGGTAGCCGAAGAGCAGGGCCATCCCCATCAGCAGGACGATTTTCCCATCGTTCTGCCGTTCCTGATAGCTCATGTCCGTCCAGGTGATGGAGTAATTTTCCGGCAGCGGAATAGCCTCAATCTGGTTCATCAGCTCGCCGCTGCTGACGCCGGGTTTTGCCTGGGCGGTCACTTCCGCGGACATGAGCTGGTTGAAACGGGATATTTGCCGCGGCCCCACCATGTAAGACAGGGTGGCTACGGAGCTGAGCGGCACCATCTGGCCCTGATCGTTCTGAATGTAGGTGTTCATGATGTCATTGATGGTGGTGCGGTCCTCTGCCGCAGACTGCATCTTCACCTTGAACGTGTAGCCGATCAGGTTGAAATCATTGATGTACATGGAGGCCAGCTTGCTTTGAAGCGTCGTGAAGATGCGGCTGACGGGCACGTGCATGCTCTGAGCCTTTTCACGGTCGATGTTCAGGAAAAGCTGGGGGGTGTTCGCCTCATACGCGCTGCGGGCGTACATGGTTCCCGGCAGTTTGTTGATTTTGTCCAGCAGGTCGTTGGTCACTCGTTCCAGGTCTTTGGGAGTTTCCTCCCCGCTGGCCTGGAGCATGAAGGAGACGCCACCCGTCAGGCCCAGCCCCATGATGGCGGGCGGGCTGAACACGGTGGCCTTGGCCGCCGGAATTTCATCACACAGAACGGAAGCTTTCTGCATGATGGAATCCAGGGAGAGCTCCGGCGTCTTGCGTTTGTCCCAGGGGTCAAGCTGGGCGATGCACATGCCCAGGTTTTCTCCGTTGCCGCCCATGAAGCTGAATCCGGAAGTGGAGGAAACCTGGCGCACGCCGGGGATGCTCATCAGCTTCTGTTCCGCACTGCGCATGGCCTGTTCCGTACGGCCCAGCGTGGCGCCCGGGGCCAGCTGGATATCACAGAAAACGGTGCCCTTGTCTTCCGGCGGGAGGAAGGATTTGGGTACGGTCTCAAACAGTTTCCAGTTGCCGACCAGGACAGCGGCCAGCAGAATTAGCGTAAGCCACGCGCGGCGCACCATGATGCCGGCGCATTTGATATAGCTTTTGCGCGCCCATTCCAGAGAGGCGTTGAAGGGGCGGAAGAGGCTGAACCTGCTCTGTTTCTTTTGCTTCCTTTTCAGCAGCAGAACGCACAGCGCGGGGCTGAGCGTCAGGGAATTGATTGCGGAAAGGCAGAGGGCCACGCACATGGTTACGGAGAATTGCATGTAAATGTTCCCCACCATGCCGCCGAAGAAGGCGATGGGCACGTAAATGGCTACCGTCACCAGCGTGGTGGCGATGATGGCGCCTGTAATCTGGTGCATGCTCTTCCTGGTGGCTTCTTCCGGCGAGAGATCCTCCGTCTCCAGAATGCGCATCGTATTTTCCACCACGATGATGCCGTCGTCCACCAGGGACCCGATTACCAGAATAAGGCCGAACATGGTCAGCACATTGATGGAAAAGCCCAGGGGCAGCAGGATGGCGAAGGTTCCTATCAGGGAGACGGGAATGGCGAGCGCCGGAATGAGCGTGGCGCGCCAGTCCTGCAGGAACAGGTACGTGATGCCCACCACCAGAATCAGGGCGATGACAAGCGTTTCCACGATTTCCGCCATGGTGGCGGAAATGTATTGCGTGGGGTCGTAGCTCACGACGTAGCTCACACCTTCCGGAAAACGTTTTTCCAGCTTCTCCAGCGTGTCTTTCACGCCGTTCATGGCTTCCAGGGCATTGGCGTCATCCAGGCGGTACACTGCCATGTTCACGGAGTCTTCCCCGTTGTTGCGGCTGCTGCCCGTGTAGGTTTCCGCGCCCAGCTCAATGCGGGCAATGTCATCCAGCCGGGTAACGTGGCCGTCCTGGCCCGTGCGGACGATAATCTTGCTGAATTCCTCCACGGTCTGCAGTCGTCCGGTGACGTTCACCTTGTATTGGATGAAGTTGTTTTCCCCTTCCGAGCCGATGGAGCCGGCCGCGGCCTGAACGTTCTGCGCCTTGATGGCGTTGGAAACGTCATCCGGCGTGATATTCAGGGCGGACATGCGCAGGGCGTCCAGCCAGATGCGCATGCTGTAATTCTTTTCCGGCATCAGGTTGACGGCAGAGATTCCCGGTACGCGGGCAACCTCATCCTTCACCCTGGTCTTGACGAAGTTGTTCAGCTCCAGGGAACTCATGCTGGTGGACCGGAAAGCGAAGAATCCCAGGATGTCAGAGGAGCGTTTCCTGATCTTGATGCCCTGGTCCGTCACCTCCTTGGGAAGTTTGTATTCCACCCGTTTCAAGGCGTTCTGAACGTTCACCATGTTGATGTCCGAATTCGTGCCGCTCTTGAACGTCAGGGACAGGGAATACCCGCCGGTGTTATCTGACTTGGAGGAGAAATAGAGCAGGTTTTCCAACCCGTTGAGTTCTTCCTCAATGGGGGAGGCCAGCGTTTCCATCACCACCTGGGCGCTGGCACCCGTATAGGTGGCCTGCACGTTGATGCTGGTGGGCGCGATTTCCGGATACTCCGCAATGGGGAGCTGGTTCAGGCAGATGCCGCCAGCCAGCATCATCAGGATGGCGATGACGATGGCGAATTTGGGGCGTTTGATAAACAGGTCCGCAATCATGGGTAGCTCAATTTTGAACGGAATATACCGGATTCACCTTGGCGCCGGGACGCACCTTGTGCATGCCGTCGATGATGACGACTTCCCCTTCCTTGACGCCGGAACTGAAACACTGTTCATTATTGACCGTGTTGCCCAGCGTAACGTCCCGGCGTTCCACGACGCCCTGGTCGTTGACGATGTAAACGTAGCTCTTGTAGGCATCGTGCATCACGGAGGAAATGTTGGCAGCCGGGAAGCGGTCCACGTTTTTCTTGGAAAGATTAACCGTGACTACGCCGCCGGGCGTCAGCACGTCTTCCGGATTGGGGAATTTTGCCCAGACATTCAGGGTGTCCGTGGTCGTCTGGACGGTATTGTCCGTCATGAAAATCCTGCCCGGCTGGTCGTATGCCTTGCCGTTGGCGAGGTTGACGGACACAAGGGCGTCTTTCTTCATATTTTCCTGGGTGCCGAACAGGGAAAGGAAATCGCGTTCACTGATAGGGAACTTCACGTACACTTCATCGATGCCTGTAATGGTCACCAAGGAACCGGAGGTGGGGGTGATGTAATTGCCCGTGGAAAAAGTGACGCGGCCTGTGCGGCCCGTGATGGGAGCCGTGAGCCTGGTATAGTTAAGATCGTCCTTCGCTACCGTAATGGCGGCGTTTGCGGACTGGATTTCCGCTTCCAGGGCATGCATGGTGCTCTTGGCGTTTTCCACCGTGTCCATGGAGACGGATTTGGAGGCCAGCAACCTGTTATAGCGTTCAAAACTATTTTTTGCGTAAAGCAGTTTGGCTTCACGCTGGGCCTTTTTGGCTACCGCTTCCTCCACAGCCGCCCTGTAGCGCGTATCCTCAATTTCGAACAGGAGATCCCCCTTCTTCACGACCTTTCCTTCCCGGAAACGGGTGGCTACGATGTTGCCGGAGACGCGGGGCTGCACAGTCACCCGGTCAATGGCTTCCACCTGGCCGATGTACTTCTTGTTCACCGCGCTGTCA
>ERZ791607.1468-NODE-1468-length-16393-cov-1.896377_pt1 | contig 16393 bp, 7 predicted proteins | sample MGYA00509964_ERZ791607 | MGnify/ENA primary metagenome ERZ791607 (study PRJEB30046, sample SAMN00791907) | human gut metagenome | study: EMG produced TPA metagenomics assembly of the A metagenome-wide association study of gut microbiota in type 2...
TGTAAAAGCGCACAAAAAAGCCGCCCGGAAAACCGGGCGGCTTGCATTTTTGAGAAATTACTTGAGCTGTACGCGCTCACGAATCGAATCGGTTACGGAAAGCTGTACGCTCTGTGCGGAGTAGCCGGTGCACGCCACCTGCGCCACATAGCTGCCGCGCTTGAGGCTGAACGACGCCGTGCCGTCCGTGCCGGTGGTGATGCTCTTGCCGCCAACCGTGACAACCGCACCGGACAGCGGTGCGCCGTACGCGTTGGTGACAACCAGCTGTACATTCTCGAGAATCTCGCCGGTCAGCTTGACCGTGCGGCCTGCAGAGATTTTGACCGTCTGCGTAACCGCTGCGGTAAAGCGCGAATGCGTTGCCGTTACAACGTACGAGCCGCGCTTGACATAAACGGTTGCCGTGCCGCCTGAGCCGGTGGTCAGCGTCTGCGCTGCCGTGCCACTCTCCGCGTCCGAAGGCGTGAAGGTGACGGACGCACCCGAAATCGGCAGACCGAGATCATCGACCACGGAAGCCGTCAGCGCGTAAGTGGTAACGTAGTTGACACGCAGCGTCGGGCTTTGACCCTTGCTCATCACAAAAACGAAATCCGCATAGGATGCACCGCTCTTACCGAATTCCGCAACCGCAGACTTGTTGATCGTGACCTTGCTGCCCTCGATCTTGTACTGCCAGTTCTCCTCGAGCGTCTTGCCGTTCGAGCGGATATTCTTGAGCTTTGCACCGTCTACCATGTTAAGCGTTACCACCAGATCGGCGTATCCGCCGGACGAGGTGTTCGCGTCAAAATCGATCGTGGACGGCTGTACTTCGTTCACCGGCGCGGTATCTACCACGCTCAGCGAGCAGGTAAAGGACGAACCCTGATTGGGTACGAATGTAACCGTATAAGTGCCCTTGCTCTTCTTGGCAAGCGTCTCCTTGAGCAGACGAATCGTGCCGCTCGCTGCATTATAGGTGTAATCCGTGCCGCGCTCGAGCACCGTACTGCCAATTTTGACGGAATCCAGACGCGTGCCCGCCGGAAGAACGACGTTTACCGTCTGATCGGCATAGTTTGCGGACTGCTCGTACTTATCAAAGGTAATCTGGCTCGGGCTGACTGCGCTCTGCGCCGAGTTGCTGACCGCCAGACCGATGGCTGCCTTGGAGCCGTCCTCAAAGGTCAGCTCTGCGGTGTAGGTGCCCGCCTTGAGCGTGGACAGATAGGTTTTGTACACGCGGATGCCGTTCTTATCGCTCAGCAGGTTGTAATCCGTGCCCTGCTTGAGATTGGTGCCGTTGACCGAAACACGGGTCAGATCGTTCTTGTCCGCGTTGAAGGTGAATTCGTAGGAGAACGCGATCGCGTCCTTGTTGTTCACGTCGATAGACAGCGTGGACGGAGAAACCGAAACGCTGGTGGACGCCGCAACGTCCTTGCCTGCAATCTTCGCGGTAACGCCGCTCGCCAGCTCAACGCTGGTCGGCTGCATGGTCAGCTCACAGCCGTTGGCGTTGAGCACCGCCTTCTGGACCGAGCCGCCGCCGGTGACGGTGGTTCTGCCGTTTGCGGTAAGCGTGCTGATGGAGGTGCTGCCGGTCGTCAGGATGGTGCCGGTCTGCTCATTGGCAACGTCCCAGACAGCTGCATCCAGCGTCAGGCTGACGCTGCTGCCGTTCATTTTAAGATCGGAGAAGCCGCCTGCAGTCGCTGCCAGATTGCTCTCGGTCAGCGTTGCAGAGGTTTTTACCTCGGTGGTGCCGATGTTGGTGTTGCCGGTCGCAATGACCTGCGGGGTCAGTCCGGTCGGATTGGAGACGACCATCTCGAGTGCGGAAACACCGTCCAGCGTTACATTGCCGCCACTGACGATGATATCGCCCGCAACGGTGACATCCTCAAGCGTTACATTGCCCGCCAGAACGCCCTCGGTGATGTACAGATTGCCCTTGATATCCGCATCGGCCAGCGTGCACGGTACGGAAATCGTAACGTTTTTGGTATCGCTCTTGAGCGTAGCCTGCGAGTACACGTTGCCGTTCTTATTCAGCGGGGTGCCCATATAGCCGTACAGCATTTTGGCGATTTCGCCTCGGCTGAGCGTGCCCTGCGGCTTAAAGGTACCGTTCGTGTAGCCGTTGATATAACCCTGCTTGACCGCTTCCGCAACGTAGGATTTGCTGTAATCGCTCAGCTTGGCCCGATCAGAGAACATATCCAGCGCAGACAGGTTAGCCGTCGGCGTGTACTTGTGCAGTCGGCCGAGGATGGTTGCCGCCTGCTCACGGGTCAGCGTACCCTCCGGCGCCATACGGTTGTTGCCGACACCGTTGATATAGCCCTGCTTGACCGCAATCTGCACGGTTTCGTAGAAAACATCGCTCGAATTGACATCCGAGAAGCTGATATCCGCCTTTTCGGTAAAACCGAACGCGCGGTTGATGTATCGCATGAACTCCCAGCGCGTTACCTTGTCATCCGGGCCGTAGTTGCCCGTGCTGGCAGACGGATTGATAATGCCGTTGTCATGCAGCTCGGTAATGTAGGACTTTGCCCAGTGGCCATCAATATCCGAAGCCGCAAAGGCAGCCGGCACGGTACTGACCAGCAGCGCCGCTGTCAGTACGGCGGAAAGGACTTTTTTCAAAGCTATCACCTCTTATTATAATTTACCTTTATTCTACCATTCTTTTGTTTATTTGTGTACTGTTATTTTTATCTCGAGACAGGGCTTTTGACTAAATAGACGGCCTGCTGCCGGTTTTGGTTCCGCATTTTCGCAGAATTTTCCGGTATCCTCACAGAACGTACAATTTCTGCTCTGTCATTTTGTATATCATCACTCTGCTTCATGGAATCTTTTCACAAATTCGCGCAAAACCCCTTGCATTGACAGCCGGATATTGTATAATTTAGATAGTGGCAATCCGTCGGCTGAAAGCGGCGATGCGCCAACTAACACGATGAGGTGATACCAATGGATTATATGTCGGAATACAAGCGTTGGCTGAACTGCTCTGCCCTCTCTGCGGACGAGCATGCCGAGCTGGCTGCTGTTGCAGATAATCAGGAAGAGATCGAAAGCCGTTTCTTTGCGCCGCTGTCGTTCGGCACAGCCGGTCTGCGCGGTGTACTGGGCGTCGGCCTCAACCGCATGAACCGCTTTACCGTCGGTCAGGCTGCACAGGGTCTTGCAAACCTGATCGTATCGAACGGTCAGGCCGCAATGGACCGCGGCGTTGCCATCGCATATGACTCCCGCCATTTCTCGGCCGAGTTCGCCAAGCAGTCTGCGTGCATCATGGCCGCAAACGGCATCCAGTCGCTGCTGTTCGATGAGTTGCGTCCGACCCCGGAGCTGTCCTTCGCTGTCCGTCACTACGGCTGCATCGCAGGCATCAACATCACGGCTTCCCACAACCCGAAGGAGTACAACGGCTACAAGGTTTACTGGGAGGACGGCGCACAGCTTCCTCCGGCCGAGGCAGACGTGGTTGCCAACGAAATGGCAAAGACCGATATCTTCACCGATGTAAAAACTGCAGACTACGATGAGTCCGTCAAAAACGGTCTGATCCGTATTCTGTCTAAGGAGACTGACGAGGCTTATCTCGACGAGGTTATTAAGGTTGCGGTAAATCCGGACTGCGTAAAGCAGGTTGCCGATGAGTTCAAGCTGGTGTACACGCCGTTCCACGGTGCCGGCTACCGTCTGGTTCCCGAGATCCTGCGCCGCCTGGGCTACAAGCACATTATCTGTGAACCAGAGCAGATGAAGATCGACGGCGACTTCCCGACCGTTAAGAACCCGAATCCGGAGTACAAGGAAGGCTTTACGCTCGCCATCGAGCTGGCAAAGCAGAACGATGTTGATCTGATCATCGGCACCGACCCGGACTCCGACCGCACCGGCATCGTCCTCAAGGACAAGTCCGGCGAGTATGTCACCCTGTCCGGCAACCAGGTCGGTGTGCTGCTCACCGATTACATCATCACCGCAAAGAAGCTGACGAACACCATGCCTGCCCATCCGGCGGTGCTCAAATCCATCGTTACCACCGAGATGGCACGCGCGGCGGCTGAAAAGAACGGCGTTGCGTGCTTTGATACCTTCACCGGCTTCAAGTTCCTTGCCGAGAAGATCAAGCAGTTCGAGCAGGACGGCTCGCACGAGTACATTTTCGCGTTTGAGGAATCCTACGGCTACCTGTGCGGCGATTATGCCCGCGACAAGGATGCCGTTACCGCTTCCATGCTGATCGCCGAGATGGCGGCTTACTACCGTACCCAGGGCAAGACCCTGTACGACGCAATGGAAGAGATGTACGAAAAGTACGGCTGCTACTGCGAACAGACCGTTTCGATCGTTATGCCGGGTGTTTCCGGCCTGCAGCGCATGAAGGAACTCATGCAGGAGCTGCGCGACAAGCCGCTGACCCAGATCGGCACCCACAAGGTCGATTACACCCGCGATTACATGCCGGGCACCCGCACCTGCATGGCAGACGGCAAGTCTGAGCCGATGGAGCTTAAGGGGCAGAACGTGATGTACTACGAGCTGGAAGGCGGCACGACCTTTATCATCCGTCCGTCCGGCACCGAGCCGAAGGTCAAGGTTTACATCATGGCCAAGGGCGAGAACAAGGCCGAGGCCGCAGAAAAGGTCGAGGCTCTGACCGCTGCAGCAAAGGAAATCGTAAAGTAAGCCATCTGCAGTAAAAATCCAGCAACGCTGAATGCAGCCGAATTCCGGTTCGGCTGCATTTTTCCGGAATCACCTTGATTACCGAAATTATTATACCTTAATTATTTTAGGGGAACAAAAATATGATCAAACGCATTATTTCCTGTATTGTAAGCACGGTCATCGTGCTCGGTGCCACCATCGCGTATGACCGCACGCCTGCATGCCGCATTGCCGTGATGGAGCAGGTGCCGACACAGCTGGCTTCCGTTCTGCCGCGTGCTGCCTCCTACGAACTGGAGCTGCGCACGGAGGAAGGCAACCGCAGCTACACGGTCAACTGCCATGACAAGGACGGCAGCACCTTCCGCTCCTACACCATGCAGACCGTGGAAGGCGAGGAAGAACCGCTCAATTTCACCTATACGGACTACACCTACGACGAAAACGGCAACTGCACAGATGCCATCACCACCGACAAGACCAACAACTCTACTTCGGAATACCGCCGCAGCTATGACGACAAAAACCGCGTTCTTCGCACGGAAAACTACGAGGACGGCGAACTTTCGGTCTCCTCCGAGACGGTTTACACCGAGGTTGACAACGGTCAGTCCTCTGCCGTCAACACGGTTTACGACGCAGACGGCAACGAGCTGATGGTCGTCCGCATGGGCATGAACACCAACGGCGACGTGCTGTCCTCCCGCACCTACGAGGGCGAGGACAATATCACCTCCTCCACCGACAACCGCTACGACAGTCAGGGACGGCTCATCCAGTCGGTCACCGTAGACGAGAGCGGCATCGTGTTAGAAGTGCTCACCGTGTACTCGGTGGACGGCAAAACGCAGACCACCCGCTCGACCATCGAAGGCGGCACCCTCTCAACCGATACCCGTACCTTTGATGATAACGGCAATCTGGTCTCCATGCACCAGACCGACAGTGACGGCTACGCAAGCGATACCACTTATACACAGTTTAAGTGACCTGTCGCGGAACTTTAATCCGCAGTGAAAACCACCCGTTCGGGTGGTTTTTCCTTTTTTTCGGGCATACTATTATCAGCTATACACCGACCATTTCTCCCTATCTGTCGGTTTTCCGCTAAACTCCTGCAAAATTCCTGTCTGGATATTGCTTTTTCTCGGTCAAACAGCTATAATCGCTATATGCGTATCAAGACTGTGTCAACAGAGCACAGCTATAGAGAAATAGATCGGAGGTGCGCTATGCGCATCATTATTGTAGGCTGCGGCAAAGTCGGCTCGGAGCTGGCAGGACAGCTCAGCGCGGCCGGACACGACCTGACACTGATTGACCTGTCCGAACGCCGGCTGAACGAGCTTTCCAATATGTACGACCTTGCTACAGTAAAGGGCAGCGGCACCAGCTATCACGTTCTGCGTGAAGCCGGCGTGCAGGATACCGACCTGCTCATCGCCGTTACCACCCATGATGAGATCAATCTGCTTTCCTGCCTGATCGCTCGTAAAGCATCCGGCTGCCATGCCATTGCGCGTGTGCGCGATCCGGAATATGTATCCGACCTCGGCTTTATCCGCGATGAACTGGGTATTTCGATGGTCATCAACCCCGAGCTGTCCACCGCGCGTGTTGTTTCGCGTCTGATCCGATTCCCGTCGGCCATCAGCGTCAGCACGTTTGCCCGCGGACGTATCGAACTGCTCGACCTCAAAATTCCGCACGAGTCCCGCCTGGGCGGTATGGCGGTCTGCGAGGTCAATCCGCTGCTCCGCACGGACGTGCTGCTGTGCATGGTCCGCCGCGACGGTCAGACCTATATCCCGAAGGGCGACTTCATCCTGCACGAGAACGATAACATCACCGTCATCATTCCGCCGCACGAGCAGAACGAATTTTTCGAGAAGGTCGGTCTGCCGGTCAAGCGCATTTTCTCTGCGATGCTGGTCGGCGGCGGCAAGATCTCGTACTTTCTTGCGAAAATCCTGCTGGATTCCGGCATTGCAGTCAAGATTATCGAAAACAAACTTGAACGCTGCGAAGCACTGTCCGAAATGCTCCCGCACGCGACCATCATCTACGGCGACGGCACCGACCGCGACCTGCTCGACGAGGAGGGTCTGGCGACCTGCGAGGCGTTTGCGGCGCTCACCGGCATGGACGAGGAGAACATTCTGCTCGCGCTGCACGCCGGCCGTCATTCCCGTGCGAAGCTGTTCACCAAGGTTAACCGTGTGAACTTTGAGGAAGTCATCGCCAGCATGCCGATCGGCAAGGTGATTCGCCCCAAGCAGACCACCGCCGAGCTGATCAGCCAGTACACCCGCGCCATGCAGAACTCGATGGGCTCCAACGTGGAGACCCTGCATCAGCTGGACGGCGCAGAAGCGCTTGAATTCCGTGTTGCGGCGCACCACCTCACCGGTGTTCCCCTGCAGGATATGCCGATTCGTCCGGATGTTCTGCTGTGCTGCATCAACCGCAAGGGCAAGCGTATCATTCCGCGCGGCCACGATGTGCTGCATGAAGGCGATACGGTTATCGTCGTTTCCACCTTCGAGGGCATGAACGACCTTCAGGATATCTTCCTGCCGACAGCCGGAGGGCGCGAAAAATGAATTTCGCAATCGTCCGCTATCTGATCGGCTGGCTGATGGGCATTGAGTCCCTGTTCCTGCTGCTGCCCGCGTTTACCGCGGTCATTTACCGTGAACCCGAGCTGCCTGCCTATATCGCCACGGCACTGATTTGTATGGTCGGCGCAGGCATTCTGTGTGAATACAAGCCGAAAAACACCAAGTTCTACGCACGCGAAGGCTTTGTGGCAGTCGCGCTATGCTGGCTGGTGCTGGCCGTGACCGGTGCCCTGCCGTTCGTGCTCAGCCGCGAGATTCCGTTCGCCGTAGATGCGATTTTCGAGGCCGCATCCGGCTTCACCACCACCGGCGCTACCATTCTCGGCGATGTGGAGGCGCTTTCGCATGCCTCTATGCTATGGCGCTGCCTGATGCACTGGGTCGGCGGCATGGGCATTCTGGTGTTCATGCTGATCGTCCTGCCGCTGGCAGGCGGTCAGACCATTTATCTGATGCGCGCGGAAAGCCCGGGACCCTCGGTCTCCAAAATATCGCCGCACATGCGCGATACCGCGCTTATCCTGTACGCGATTTACTTTGGACTGACCGTTCTGCAGATTATTCTACTGCTGTTCGGCGGCATGCCGATGTTCGACGCCATCTGCGTTTCGCTCGGCACGGCAGGCACCGGCGGCTTCGGCAACTGGAATAATTCCATCGCGCACTACAACAGCGCCTATCTGCAGAATGTCATCTCGGTCTTTATGATCCTTTTCGGCATCAATTTCAACGCGTATTTTCTGCTTTTGACCCGTAAATTCAAGCAATTGTTCAAAATCGAGGAGATTCGCGTGTACCTCGGCGTGATTGCCGTATTTACCACGCTGATCGCCTTCAACGTGCGCGGCTGCTTCGGTTCGCTGCGCGAGAGCTTCCACCATTCCCTGTTTCAGGTTGCGTCTATCATCACGACCACCGGTTTTTCAACCGTGGACTTTAACCAGTGGCCCGCATTCAGCAAGCTGCTGATCGTGCTGCTGATGTTCATCGGCGCGTGTGCCGGTTCAACCGGCGGCGGCATGAAATGCTCGCGCATCCTGCTGCTGTTCAAGGGCGTAAAGAAGGAAATGATGTCGCTGATTCATCCGCGTCTGGTGCGCGTGCATAAAATGGACGGACAGCGCGTCCAGCATGAGGTCATGCGCTCGGTCAACGCCTTTCTTGTGGCATATCTGATCGTCATTGCCATTTCCGTCCTTATTGTCAGTCTGCACTGTGAGGATATGGTAACCAGCTTCACCTCGGTTGTTACCTGCATCAATAACGTCGGTCCGGGACTCAATCAGGTCGGTCCGGCAGCCAACTTCAGTGCGCTGCACCCGCTGAGTAAAATCGTGCTGACTTTCGATATGCTCGCCGGTCGTCTGGAGCTGTTCCCCATGCTTCTGCTGTTTGCACCCGAAACGTGGAGAAGAAACCGATAAAAAAGCTGCCGCTGAACGTATACCGTTTAGCGGCTTTTGCGATGTAGAACGACCACAAATCGTTCCGGTACTCCACCGACACACCCGAATCATCACGGCAGAATATGTCGAGATGAGGTTTTCCGGTTGCTCAGGGTATCTATCTCTTTGGGTAACATAATGGTTTTCGGCATATCGAGCATGCTGAGCAGTTCCTCGAAAAAATAAAAGGAATTGCGGTCTCCCTGCTCAAAAATCAGATACGGATAGGGTTTCAGTTCATCGAGCGTGATGCACTTCCGGTCTGTGTTTCCCGCAGGATAAAACCGTACCGGTCTGCGTCGTACTCCTTGACAACCTCGACGAATGCGTTCACTGCGAACGAATAGTGCTGACATGACACGCAGAACTTGGGCACGCGCTTTGGGCCCACGCCGAAGTGCTCCTGCATGATATCTGCCTGCTCAAGCAGCATGCGCGCAAACGAAAGCAGTGCCGCACTCATCCGTGCTCTGCCCGCACGGTTCCGCGCACGGGCGGAAAAGTACGGCTGCGCCTTTCTCCCCGGTTTTGTCAGGTGACAAAACCGGGGTGTTTTTTGCCGCATTTTATCCACAGCCTGTTGATAACTCCTGTGGATTGTGTGTCATTTTTTGCAGAATTTACGCGTAGTTCACTCTGTTTTTCCTATCGGTGTATTTCGTGTCGAAAATCGGACATTTCGTGTGCCCGACCGCACAGCAGGCTGCAAAGCTGCTATGATAAACGCAGGCAATTTTCAGTCTCTTTTCTGCAGGCGCGGCTCGTTCCACCGCACCGCAGAATGGGAAAAGGAGGAATATACCATGAAATTCAAACGCGGCATAAGCCTTGCTCTGGCACTGGCTCTTATCGCCGGCATGGGCGGCCCGCTTGATATCCGCGCAGCGGCAGCGGATACCGGCAGCTCGGACGCGCTTGCGGCGCTCGGCATAGATTCGAGCAAAGCGCCCGATGGCTTTAATGCCAACGACCCCAGCAACCCGTATGGCCGCAATACCATCAAGGTTACACCGGTGTACGAGCTGTATACCGTTGGTCTGACGAATGATGTTCTGCCGTCAGATAAAATCGGCCTGGGCAAGTGTGAAAGCGCAGAGAAATGCAATACAAGCGTTTCCCAGTCCAACCAGAAGGACAATACCCTTCAAAGCACGCTGTACGGCAATGATGATAACACATCTACCCAGGCTCAGCAGTTTTTGAGCGCTCAGAAGCAGACCCAAACTATTTCTGAGGGTAAAACCACCTCTACCGGCACATACGCACAGTTCCCGATAGGCAGCAAGGGCACTGACGGCTATGCCACCAAGGGCTATCTGACCGGCATGACCAATGCCACTACCAAGCTGAACGACAAGACCGATTACGCCATGGCAGACGTAGCCGCAGGCCATTTCACCTCGGACAAGGACGCAAAGTCCTCGCAGACGGTCATGGTTTACGCCGGTGACCTGAGCGCGAAAGGCGGTCTGTACCTGCGATTCGGCGATGCTGAATCCGGCAAGTACGGCAAGCCGATCACGCTGCTGGACACCAGCAAGGAAATCGGCAACCCGAATCTGACCGACACCAGCGACGAAGGCAGCACGACCGCCAAAAAGGTCGAAAACTTCGCAGAAAACCCGTATCAGCTGAAAAACTACCTGCAGGTAGCTACCGGCGACTGGGACAACGACGGTAAGGACGAGGTTGCGGTCTATGTGCCGGAGGTCGGCAATTCCCGCATTGAGATTTACGACCTGCAGACTGACGATTACTCCAATCCCTCTAACTGGAGACAGGCGTGGACGTACTTCTTCCGTGAGGGCAGTGTCGTTTCCAACATGATCTCTCTCGTCAGCGGTGACGTCAACCAGGACGGCGTAGACGATCTCGCCTGCACCTGGGGTTACTACTACGGTCCGCAGCAGAACGCAGGCTCGCGTGCCGTTGTAATGTTCGGTTCCACGAGCGCACACATGCTGCAGAGCTCGCAGGAATTCCCGCTGACCTACGAGGGCAGCAATCTGGTCCGCGCATCCTTCGCCTTCGGCGATATGACCGGCGGCGGCAAAACGCTGATTCTGGCGGCTCAGTCGGATGCCGACCTCAAGGCAAATAAGCAGAACACGCGCTATGTAGGCTTGTACGCATGGAACGGCGTCACCTTCAAGCCGTCTGTCTCTAAGAATTTCGATCTGTTCTCCAAGGATAAGGACGGAAACTATATTTACAGCGCAATGCAGAATCACACCGAAAACGGCACCGACGTTTTCCATTCTCTGCCGCTGTGCCCGGCCAATACGGCGATTATCTCCCGTCCGACCGCAGGCGAAACAAACGATGGCGGCAAAACCAGTGATCTGCTGTACTTTGACAGCCTTGTCATCTCCTGCGACGAGAATGGTCTGAACATCAAGCAGGCGCTCGACAACACGCCTGCTATGCCGAACGAGGACTACGTTGAGTACGATGCATCCGCAGGCTCTGTGACCACCGCGGTGGATGCAAACAACAACACCGCAGGTTCGGGTACGCTGTTCACCCTGACGCAGACTATGTCCAAGGATGAGAACAAGCAGTCTGATAAGTACACGGTAGACGGTAAGGTTCCGCATTACGAGCTCCGCTACTACTACAAAAACTGGCTGCACAAGCTGTTCAAGATTCGCTCCTCCTACTGGGCGTTCACCGGTACATACGATACTGTAAACAAGGAAACAAACTCCACATACAACAAGCGTACTCCCGGTACAACCAGACTTTCGACCGTCAACCTGTTTGACGGCTCTCAGCCGGTAAAAACCGATGTCAACAGCTCGTACACGCTCTGTCTCGCCAACACAGACGACGATACCAGCTACATGACCTACACCGGCAAGCACTATTACACCTACTCCGACCCGCAGGTTCTGGCGGTACTGGCTTCGCCTCCGTACTTCTCCGATCTGCTCGACCGCGATGACCTGTCTGGCAACTATGCTGAGTCCTCCACCACCTACTCGAGCATGAAGGGCACCGAGAACGGCACCAGCTCCTCCTCTACCATCTCGGTCGGCGCATATGTCTCCTTTGAGCAGGAATTCTCGGTATTCGGCGTTAAGATCGGCAGCGTTGAGGCGGAAGCCGCCTTTACCTCCGGTTTCACCTACGAGACCGAGCACACCTCCTCGCTCGAGCAGTCCATCACCTACGAGACAACCTCCGGCGAGGACAGAGTGGCGTTCTATTCCATCCCGATGGAGATTTACGAGTACACCTCCTACATCCCGGATGGAACAGGCAAATACACGAAGGTAACCTCCACCGTTTCCATCCCGCACGAAGCCTCGATCGGTCTGATCGACCTGTCCGACTACGAAAACATTGCCGAGGATTACAGCGTGCTGCCGTCCATTTCGGGCAGTGTGCTGACGCATACGATCGGTGATCCGTCCAGCTATCCGAGCGCACCGAGTGCAGGCTCCAAGGCTTATAACGGTGATCCGGCTAAGGTTGACTTCACCGCGGCAGGCGGCGGCTCCGGCATCACGCAGGAGATCAGCTTCTCCACCTCGGACAGCAAAAACTACACCAACACCACCTCTATCGAAACCAAAGCGGGTGCAGGTGCAGGCGGCGTAACCGCAGGCGTGGTTGCCGGTTCGGACCTCTCTGCCGGCAAGGTATCGGTCAACACCGCAGGCGGCTCGTTCTCCGGTTCGCTGCAGAACATGCCGATCGAAGCAAAACCATACGGCTACGGCATGAACTGGAGAATTTTCTGCTACAACTACCGCAGCGGCAATCAGGCGTTCCCGGTTGTTACCTACGCGGTAACCGAGCCGCAGGCTCCGTCTCCGCTTCCGGAGGATTTTGAGCAGGATGTTGCGAAAACCACCGATGATTCCGTTACCCTGACGTGGACGTACGACAAGATCGTTTCCGGTTTCCAGCTGTACCGCTACTACAACTTCCCGGACGGCTCCGGACGCAAGGAACTCGCATTTGTGCCGTTCACCGATGGTGAGCGTCACGATGACGGCACCTACACCTTCAGCTACACGGATAAGAACCTGTCTCCCTATACCGAGTATGAATATCAGATTCAGACCCGCAACAACAACAAGGCTGAGCAGCAGCGCAACAGCATTTACAGCGAACCGCTGACCTGCCGCACCAAGACCACAGCAGGCTATCCCGATATTTCGGTAACGATTGACGGCAAGGAGAATCAGACGGTTCTGCCGATCTATCCGGATTCTCTGGCAACCGCAACAGTTAAATATAACGGAGACAATAAAAATCCGGACGGCGGCAAGTACAACAGCGTAAGCTATCAGTGGCAGAAGCTGAACGGCGGTTCCTGGATCAATATTGCCGGCAGCACCTCCGATACGCTGAGCATCGAAAACGCCGGTTCTGCCGACAAGGGCACTTACCGCTGCCGTCTGAATGTGCTCTACTTCGACAACACCGCCCAAAAGGAGTTCAGCATTTCCGCTTACTCGCCCGAAGTCAACACGGTTTACAGCAAACGCACGCCTAAGTGTGAGCTGACGGTTACGGCGGAGAATGTACAAAAAGACAACACTGCTCAGTTTGACCGCACGCTGCACATCAGCGCTAAAATGAGTTCCGCGTCTGCTACCTCCACCATCCCGACCGGCACGCTCAGCTTCCTGATTCGCGGCACGGACTTCTCTACCACAGTTGCGGCTGAAATTGACAAAACCGGCAAGGTTACAAAGGACGTTATCGTGCCCGCAGACGGTGCATACACGGTTACCCCGTATTATCCGGGCAGCTATGTATTCAAGGATATGAGCAACGCGGAAGGCCAGATGGTTCTCGTTGGCGAGAACGCGACCGGCTATCAGCTGACGCTCACCAACGGCAAGGATAACAACAGCGTCACCCGCTTCACCTACGGCGATACGGTAACGCCGTCGCTCTCCCGCATGAGTAAAGATACGCATGGTCTGCAGAAGGTCAATAACGCGACCTTCAAGTATGCAGTTTCCGGTTTGGAAACACAGCAGGATTTGACCAATCCGCTGAATGTCGGCACTTACACGCTGTATGCTTATGTAAACGGCGAAACCAAACCGGTTGCGGAAACCAAGTTTACCGTTGTTCAGCGTGCCGTTACGCTGCGCGTTGTCACCCCGAAGGACGGCGTTGCACAGGATAAGGTCAACCCGAAAGACAAGAATCAGCTTTCTCTCACGGCAGACACGAAAAACATGACTGCTGATGAGATTGCCGCTCTGCACCTTGGCTATACCGCAGTCAACACCGCAGGCAACACGGTGACGCTCGCGCCGAACATTGCGCCCAGCAACTACACGGTTTCTCCGTGCAAGACTACCGCTACCAACGAAACGCTGTACAACAACTACGAATTCACCTTTATCCCCGGCGTTTACACGGTAAACGGCCTGACTTACATCCTGACCCTCAAGGCTGAGGACTTCGGCGAAGGCGCAAACAAGCACTCTGTCGGTTCTGCGTCGATCATTACCGCAGGTCTGAATGCTGGCAAGGCGAATGACGGCAGTGCATTCTCCAGCTTTACCGCAAACACCGATGTTACCCTGACGGCTGTGCCGGATGCAGGTTATGCAGTCGATTACTGGACCTATGACGGCAAGGAAATCGAGGACAGCAAGGAGAAGAGCTCGGTTACCATCAAGACCCTTGCAAAACCGGCATCTGTTTTGGTTTACTTCAAGACCACCAATACCAAACTGAATGCTTCCGTTCAGAATAAGCAGGGCGGTACACTCAAATGCACGGATGAAAATGGCTCCGAAAGCCTCAAGAATTTCCCGGCTTACATTGCCAGCGGTGCAAAGTTCAACTTCACCGCAACGCCGGATACCGGCTGGCACTTCAAGCAGTGGATTCTCTCGAAACGCGGTGCAAACAGCTATCCGTCCGGCGAATCGGACCCGACGAACGGCTCCAACACGCTCTCTGTTGAGGTTGGCGTGCAGGATATTGATCTGGCTGCCGTATTCGAGCGCGACAGCTACACGCTGACGCTGGACGGCGAAATCTCCGCAAGCTATCAGACGGTTGATCCGGACGATAGCTCCAAAACGCTCACCAAGTCTCTCAAGAGCGGCGAAAGCGTCACCGGTGATACGAAGATTACGGTAGCGCCCAAGGCAGGCTATGCTGCCGCCACGGGCGAGACCTATCAGGTGAACGGTACGGCTGTTGAAGCAGGAAAACTCAACGCTGACGGCAGCTATACCTTCCCCATCACTGAGAACACCAAGGTTTCGCTCAAGACCGACCGTGCCGCATTTGCGATTACCACACCGAAAATGGAGCATGGCACGATCATTGTAACCGTAGACGGCGAAGTTATGGATGTTCTGTCCAAGATTCCCGGCGGCAGCAAGGTTGAGCTGCAGGCACGCGCAGACCGCGGCTGGCTTTTCAAGAACTGGGTTGTAAACGGTACTGCTCAGGATGAAGCTACGGCAAAGACCAACGGCACTTATACCATCAGCGAACTGGCTGGCGATCTGTCCATCAGCGCTGAATTTGCCCAGAGCGATTCCTACACTGCCAAGGCTACCGCTGCGGCCGGCAACGGCACCGTAAAATACACGCTGTATGATATCTACGGCAAGGAAGTTGAGACCGAGGCTATGCCTGCAGAAGGCGTAACCATTTATAAGGATGAGGAAATCACCTTCCATGCAGCGCCGAAGACTGGCTATCAGGTTGAACAGTGGGAAGTAAACGGCAAAAAAACTGCCGGAAACTCCAAAACCAATCCGGAAGGCAAAATCCGTGCGGACAAGAATATTACTGCAACCGTATACTTTAAGGTTACGGCAAGCTATCAGCTTACTTTCGGCACCGTTGGTGAGAACGGCCATCTGACCGCCAAGATTGACGACACCGCGATTAACTCTCAGACCAAGCAGCCGAACAGCAGTGAAATCACCTTCACTGCAGCGCCGAACACCAATAAGATGGTCGAAAAGTGGACGGTTACCTAGGGTGACATTACCGCAGCAGAAAACGATGCTGCTGTACAGGTTGATGGTGTAAATCTTGTCGATCCAATTTATATTCACACACTCGATGCCAACCAGACCATCCGCGTTCACTTCACCGACCTTGTGCAGTACAACGCAGCAATCACCGGCACGAACGGCACCGGCAACTTCACCTACACCACGCCGATTCAGCCAACCGACACCGGTGCAGTCAACAGCACATCCGCTCAGGTTCGTAAGAACGGCACGCTCAAGCTGACGCTCACGCCGAGCACAAACTGTGTCGGCACCGCCGAAGAAATTAAGTCTGAACTCGAGAAGGCGGCTCCGAATGCCGTTGTTTCCGTAACCGAGAAGGACAGCAGCTTTGAAGCGGTTATCCGCAACGTAACGGAAGCTCTGACGGTCAACACCGACAATCTGTTCCACAAGACCTACGCAATCACGGCCAATAAGGCCGAAAACGGCAGCGTTTCCGCTTCTGCGGCACGCGCCAAGGCCGGCGACACGGTAACGCTCACTGCAACACCCGCAAGCGGTTATCAGTTGAAAACCCTGACGCTGGCACCGGAGACCGCACTCGACAAGACGGTTTCCGCGTCCACCCTGACCTACACCTTCACCATGCCGGCAAATGACGTTACTGTCACCGCAGCCTTTGCCGCCAAGC
>ERZ791607.1469-NODE-1469-length-16382-cov-3.687695_pt1 | contig 16382 bp, 14 predicted proteins | sample MGYA00509964_ERZ791607 | MGnify/ENA primary metagenome ERZ791607 (study PRJEB30046, sample SAMN00791907) | human gut metagenome | study: EMG produced TPA metagenomics assembly of the A metagenome-wide association study of gut microbiota in type 2...
CTAAAGCTACTCCGCAGGAGATGCGTTCATTGGTATGTGCACAATGTCATGTGGAATATTATTTCAAAGGGGATGGTAAGTATCTGACTTTCCCCTGGGACAAAGGTTTTACGGTAGAAGATATGGAGGCTTATTATGATGAGGCCGGTTTCTATGATTATATTCATAAATTGAGCCGTACTCCGATTCTGAAAGCACAGCATCCTGACTATGAGATTTGTCAGATGGGTATCCACGGACAGAGAGGTGTCTCTTGTGCCGATTGCCACATGCCGTATAAGAGTGAAGGTGGTGTGAAATTCAGCGATCACCATATCCAAAGCCCGTTGGCTATGATTGACCGCACCTGTCAGGTTTGTCACCGCGAAAGTGAAGAGACTTTACGTAATAATGTGTACGAACGCCAACGTAAAGCGAATGAAATCCGTAACCGTCTGGAACAGGAATTGGCAAAAGCACATATCGAAGCTAAATTTGCCTGGGACAAGGGTGCTACAGAAACACAGATGAAAGATGTGCTCGCACTGATTCGTCAGGCACAATGGAGATGGGACTTTGGAGTCGCTTCACACGGGGGCTCTTTCCATGCTCCGCAAGAGATTCAACGCATTCTGGGTCATGGCTTGGACAAAGCTTTGCAGGCGCGTTTAGCTATTTCCAAGGTATTGGCTAATAACGGATTTACAGGTGAAGTACCAATGCCGGATATTTCTACCAAGGCCAAAGCACAGGAATACATCGGTCTTGACATGAAGAAAGAACATGAGAATAAAGATAAATTCCTGAAAGAAGTTGTTCCGCAATGGCTGAAAGAGGCAAAGACTAACGGGCGCTTAACGAATATTTAGTTGAAAGTTGAGAGTTAAAAGTTGCTGCGCACTGCAAGTAACTGACTCTCCACTGTATAATAACTAACTTTTAACTAAGTAATACATTACAATTAAATGCTTATTTAGCAGGTTATTATTGAAACGCAGAAGAAGGCTGTTTTTCTGTAAGGAATATTGTTTTCAAGCATAATGACATTTCCAGAGAGCATCTCCATCTGGTATCGTTGCGTGTCGATGAGAACGGACATAAGCTGTCGCATGATTTCGAAACAGAATAACGGAGAGCAACGGCAAAGAATCGGGACTGTGGCTTTTCCGCGGTTCCGTTTTTTGCGCAGCGGGACATTATAAGATCTTCGACATCAACCTGCGGCAGCATTTCTATTCGTCGGAGGTGGTCCACGACTCGCTCTGCCGCAGCAATATTCTGAAAACAAACGACGAGGAGTTGACCGTCGTAAGCCGGATGTTCGGCATACAGGCGCAGTGCCGCGACCTGCTCGAAAAATACGGACTCCGTACCGTGATACTCACCTGCGGCGCCGTCGGAAGCCATGTATTCACTCCGGACGGCATGTCGTACGTCGCCACGCCGCACGTCGAAGTGGCCGACGGTGTCGGCGCGGGGGATTCGTTCACGGCGCAGATCAGGAAGGAATAGGCGGCGGTCAGTTGACCGCCGCTTGTTCTGATGAAACACCCGGAGACTTTCGTTTGCAATAACGTTCGCACTGCCCGGCGATGTCGTAGCCGAGCATCGCGCCGAGCATGAAATCCTCCTCGGCGGAGAGTTCGTTGAGCGGCTTGTGGATGAATGTCGCCACGGTCTCCAGACACATGCGGTTGCCGAAGTAAAGATTCACCTTGCTGTCGGTCACCGACTGAATCCGGTAAGCGATACCCAGCCTTTCCAGCCGCTCGGAGAGCAGAGAAGCGCAGGTGCGGCACATCGTGCAGAGCACCAGACTCCGTACACCTTTCTGGAACTCGTAAATCTGGTGCAGGAACAGCTTCATCGAATCGTAACGGCTGAACTCCTCGGCGCTCATCGTTACTCGTTTTTAATCTGTTCGCACCATGCGGCAACCCGCCGGTCGGTCTTGTCGGACGCGCTTTCATCGACGGCAAGTCCCACGAACTTTCCGCCGCGGCAGACCAGCGAACCTGTTTCGTCATACCCTTCGGGCGCATAGGCTCCGACGAACGTGCAGCCGCTCTGCTGCAAGCCGTCGTAAATCAGCCCGACGGCATCGCAGAACGTATCGGGATAGGAACCGCTGTCGCCGCAGCCGAAAAGCGCCACCTTTTTACCGCTCAGATCCTGCGCCTTCAGCTGATCCAAAAAGCCGTACCAGTCGTCCTGCAATTCGCCTGCGCCCCACGTCGAAGAACCCAGCACGAGCAGGTCGTATTTCTGCACTTCGCCGGCCGGCGTATCGGCCACATTGTGTACATCGGCGTCCGCGACGCCCAATTGTTTGGCAATATCCGCAGCCACGGCCTCGGTCGTGCCCATCGTACTGCCGAAAAAGATACCAGTCATAATTTCGTCGTTTTTGGTTTACGGCAAAGAAATAGCATTCCCACCGGATCGTCAATACCGGATTTTAGGGGTTTTGGCGCGGCCGGATAGCATTATGATGGGATGCCGCACGAACGCAACTCATTATTATTGGTGATGATTGCAATGCAATTTACCAAGATATGGCGATTGCCGCATATGCCGGGGCGCTATACTTTTGTCCCGTGAAAACAGAACTATGCGGCTACTCCTGAAATATTTGCTATTTATCCTGCTGCCTGCGTACACGTACGGGCAGTCCGGCCGGCCCGACGCCGGGATCACGTTCGAAGTTACCGATTCCCTGCACAATCCGCTGGCGTATGCTACGGTGGCGCTGACTCCTATGTCGGGGGGGGGAAAGGCCTACGCGACGACGACCGATGAGGAGGGCCGGGCACGTTTCACTCTGCCCGCGAATACCTACAATGCGGATATCTCATATATCGGATATGTCTCCCAACGGATGGAGGTACGGCCCGTCAGCGGCAGCGACATGCTGCGGACCGTCCGGCTCCGGACAAGCGACACGCAGATCCGCGAGGTCGTAATCACGGCGACCCAAGTGCGGGGACCGGTCTCGGGCGTGCATATCGGCCGGGACGCGATGAACCACATCCAGCCGTCGAGTTTCGGGGACCTGCTCGAACTGCTGCCCGGCGGACGGGCCTCCGACCCCTCGTTTTCCTCCTCGAACCACATTCATCTGCGCGAGATCGGCACCTCGAACAGCGATTACCAGACTACATCGCTCGGCGTTTCGTTCGTCATGGACGGAATTCCGATGTCGAACGACGCGGGCATGACATACAATTCGGGAACGACCGTCGGCAATAATATTTCATTGAACAGAGGCGTCGACATGCGCACGATGCCGACCGATGAAATAGCTTCGGTAGAGATTCAGCAGGGCATTCCGTCGGTCGAATACGGCGATCTGACCAGCGGACTGATCAAGATCAAGCGCAAGGAGGGAGGCCGCAACCTCGAAGCCCGCTTCAAAGCGGATCTGGGCAGCCAGCTGCTCTATGTCGGCAAAGGATTCGAATGGGGCGCTCCGGCCGACCTGCTGACGATGAACGTCGGCGCGACATGGCTCAACTCCCACGACGACCCGCGCAATACGCGCCAGAACTACCAGCGTGCGACCGGATCGTGGCGCATGAAGAAACGCTGGGAAAGCACCTCGGCCTACCGTTACACGTTGGGCGGATCGCTCGACTACACCGGCTCTTTCGACCGCCAAAAAAGCGACCGGGATATCGACGAAGGCCCGGCGGGCATCCCCCTCGAACGCTACAAATCGAGTTACAACAACGTCGTCGCGGCGGTGAATTTCACCGCCGAATCCAAGGGTGCGAATTTTTTCCGCAGCTTCGATTTTTCCGCTTCCGTCTCTTCCGAATTCGACCTGATCGACCGCTGGCGTTACCGAGCGAACAGCGGCAACGTCCCTATACGCACGGCAGTCGAAGAGGGCGTCTTCGATATGGAAGTGCTGCCGGTCCGCTATGAAGCGACCCTGCAGGTGGACAACAAACCGTTCTACGCCAACGCCAAGGCGGTAGCCCTGCTGGGAGCCGACACCCCGCTGAGCCGCAACACGATCCGCATCGGAGCCGAATGGAACATGTCGAAAAATTACGGCGGCGGTCTGCTTTACGACGTGACGCGCCCATTTACCGACCTGATGAGTTCCCATCCGCGGCGTTACGACGCCCTGCCGGCGCTGCACCGGCTCTCGGCGTTTCTGGAGGACAATACGACGATTACGGCCGGCGAGTGGCGGATCGAGATAATGGCCGGACTGCGTACGACGGCCATGGCCAATCTCGGAAGCCGTTACACCCTGCAGGGCAAATTCCATTTCGATCCGCGTGCCAACCTCTCGGTGACGCTTCCGGCGTTCGACATGGCAGGCGACCCGATGCGTATCACATTCGCGGGCGGCGCGGGATGGCACACCAAAACGCCTACGCTCGACCAGCTCTTCCCCGAACCGGACTACTCCTATTACACGCGGCTCAACTATTTCCCGGCGGACGACGAATCGAAACGCCGTATCAATGTGGAAGTCTTCAAGCACGACCCCACCAATTACGACCTGAAGGCGGCGCGGAACTTCAAATGGGAGGTGCGCGGCAATGCGGAGTGGAACGGATACGGATTGTCGGTAACCTATTTCCGGGAGAATATGACCTCGGGATTCCGCACCTCGACCGACGTACTCACCCGGACCTACCGCGAATACGACACCGGACCGCTCAAGGATATGGAGTTCACCGGACCGCCGCAGCTCGAATGGCTTCCCTACAAGGACAAAACGGTATTCCAGACCGTCGGCGTCAAGACCAACGGAAGCCGCACATTCAAGCAGGGCATCGAATTCTCGCTCTCCACGCGGCGCATCCGGGCGCTGGCCACGAAACTCATCGTCTCGGGCGCCTATTTCAAAACCCGCTATGAGAACAGCGAACCCCAGTACGTCCTGACGACCGTACAGCTCGCAGAAGGGACGCCCTATCCTTACATCGGGCTTTACGATCAGGACGACAACACGTTTCACGAAGTATGCAACACCAATTTCCTGCTCGACACCCAGATTCCCAAACTGGGGCTGATTTTCTCCACGTCGTTCCAATGCCAGTGGTTTTCCGGCATGAAGGCCGAATGGTGCAATCCTGCGCCGACCAGCTACCTCGACCTGCAGTTACAGGAACATCCGTTTACGGCCGAGTCGGCAGCCGACGGTATTTTGCAGCATATGATCCACGACAACGTATCGAAAGAAGCCTATCTCTACCGTCTCACGCCTTTCAGTATGAACGTCAATCTCAAAATCTCGAAACGGCTTTACCGCGACCGGCTCAACATTGCGATTTTCGTAAACCGGCTGTTCACATACAGTCCTTCGTACAGAAACGAGACCAACGCACTGGTACGCCGCTATTCCAGCCCCTATTTCGGCATGGAACTCAACTTCAAACTGTAATGCGATGATGATGAAATCTACCATACGGACTCTGTTTCTGCTCTCCGCACTGCTGTTTTCGGCCTGCGAAAAAGACGATTCGATTTTCACCGAACTGTCCATCCGGTTCGTGATGCCGGACAGCCGCCCCGTCGAAAAGCTGGAAATACGCACGGACATCTCCTACTTCGACAATATCAACTCCGGAGAGCGGGTGCCATTTCCCGCCGCCGAACAGAACAGCGCGACAATACGGCTCCGCAAAGGGGTTTACACGTTCATCGTCGAAGCCGACGCGACCTATTCGACCGGAGAAAAGAAGATTCTGCGCTGCACGGATTACAATCAGATTCCAGCAGCAATGACTTGGGTAGAGGACAGCGAATCGATCGTGTTGTTACTAAAATCGATCTGACGATGATGAAGGCCCTTTTCCTGTCGATACTGGCGCTGCTGCCCGCCGCCGCTTCCGCCCAGCGCGATACGCTCGGCGTATTGGAGCGTTCTTCCGTTTTCAGCGCGGAGGACGAACGGGCCGTAGCCGGATTTCATACGGAGTCGCCCGCGATGATGCTCTACCGCAGCGAACAGTCGCTTTCGCAGATCTCGCTCCGCATCGACCTGCGCCGTGAGCAGGAGGCGCTGCTGCAGCCGCTGGGCGAAAGCAAAGAGCTGCCCTGCGGGAACAGAGCCCACGAGAAGCCAGTGCTCGCCCGAGAAAGGAGCGTTCCGGCTGTAGAGGTTCAAGGGGGAGACCGAGGCAATGTAGAGGGCATCGCTGAAGAGGTAGCGGCGGGTCTGGGCACTGTGGAGGCGCAGCGTAAGGCTTTCGTCCGCAGAACCCGGCTGCCCGTCGCAGTGAGAACGGAGCACCGGACGCAGCTGCAGTTCAGAGGCAGAGAGCTCCTCCGTACCGGTTACGGCAAGGAAATAGGTGCCGTTGTTTTGCAGCTCAGAGCAGGGCAGATTCTCCCACAGGTAGTCGGCCAGCAGTTCCACGCCGATCACGCCGTAAACGGTGCCGTCCGGCAGGATCAGGGGCTGGCTGTAGGCAATGGCCTCGTGGGTGTCCCCGGGCACCAGATAGGATTGTGAGGTCCAGTGGCCATAATCGGAGGCGGCAAGGCTGGCTCCGTCTTTATAGGCGGCCTGGAAAGGGGGATAAAGGAAGCCGCGGTTTCCCAGTGCCCGGTAACGGATGGTGGGGGACCAGCTGTTATCCGTGGCAATGGAGAGGGACTGCACCAGCTGGGCCGGTGCCCGCACAAAGGTCAGGTCGGCGTTGCGCTGGGAGGGAGCGGCATCCGGGTCAAGATCCCGCAGGTAGATGGCGGGCAGCCGGCTGTCCTGCTTCTGCTTATCCAGATCATGGGTGTTCAGGATAAGAAATACGCCGGTCACCGACTTGATGCGCAGGGTGCTGATGAGCTCCGGCGCGGCGGCTTCCAGCAGGGGATAGGCCGCGTCGCTGCTGCTGTCCAGCGTGCTCAGGCTGATCTCTCCCTCGTCCAGAAGCTGCTGGGTCAGGCCATTGATGGCATCGGAAAGGCTGGTCAGCTCCTGCGCATTATGGAGGATGGACTGAAGATACCGGCTGCGGTTGTCCACCTGCATGGCAAGGATATCCTCGGCGTTCTGGTTCAGCTGGGGGCCAAGCCGGGTGGCGTGGGCGGCAAAGGTCAGCAGCAGGATCTCCACCGCCAGCACAGCCAGCAGGGAGAAAAGGATGGTGCCGAAGATAGAGTGGCCCGTCTGAGGGGCCTTCTGACTGTGCGGCTTGCGGTTCTGCATCTGAAGGGCTCTCCTTTTGTGGTTGTTCCAAGGGCATCTCAGCCCGCAAAGGCGCTGAGAGCGGCCAGAGTCTGGTCGTACCAGGCATCAAAATAGGCATCGGTCAGGAACTCGGCTTCGGCTTCCTCGGGGGTCTGCCCGGCAGCCAGCCGCTCCAGCACTGTGGCACGGTCGGCAGTGACACGGTCCTCCAGCGCGTACTGCAGGGTATTGCGGGCGCGCAGGGCATCCGGGAAGGCATGGGTGGTGTAGAGCTTGCTGCGATCGATGGCATCAATGGACAGGCTCAGCACCTTGTGGATGCGCTCGGAGACCGTCAGGCCGCTGTTCTCAAGGGCGGACATGCTGTTGGCGGCATAGGTCACGGGCATATAGCCGGACTGCACCGAGAACTGCAGGTTGTTTTCCGGCTGGGTGAACCATTTCAGGAAGGCAACGCAGGCGCTGATCTCGTCCTCGGTGCCCGGGATGACTACCATGCCGGCCCCCTGCTGGACGGCCACCGGCGCACAGCCTGCAAAGCTGGGGCAGGGCAGCGCGGCCATCTGGATGCCGTGGCTCTCGGTGTCGCTGGTCAGCACCTGGGTGGGGAAGAAGGAAGCGCTGGAGGAGGAACCGACATAGGCCAGCAGGCTGCCGGTTTTGATATCGTCGCTGCGGAACTTGCCGCTGGCACTGCACCAGCCCTTGATGTAGGGGACATAGTAGTTATCCCACAGCTTGCGGAGGGTCGGCTTGTCAAAGTGCAGGGTCATCACGCCGTTCTCTGCATCAAAGATGGTCGTACCCAGTTCCTGTGCGCCGCAGAGCAGGTAATTGGTCAGCGCGTCGCGGCCATACAGGGCCTTGCCGTCGTTGGGCGCAGCCGTCTGGGCATCGGTCCAGTCGTAGTATTTGTGTGCGGCCTCGTTCAGCCCCTCCACAGTGGAAAGATCCGCATAGGTCACGCCTGTGGCCTTGGCAAAGGGGACAAAGTCGGTGACGTTCAGGTAGAGCAGCTCAGTGGACTTTGCTATGGGAAAGACCTTGAGCTCCCCGTTGTTCATCAGGTCGCCCTCTTCGAGAAACCCGGCGATATAGGCAGACTTCTCTTTTTCGGTCAGGTAGGGGCTCAGGTCAACGGCAAGGCCCATCTGATCCAGCGTAAAGGCGGTGTCCGCGTAGGAGGAGACGATGTTGGGCAGCTTCTCGGCACCCACCTTGCCCTCGGCGGCGGCCAGCACGCTGGTCTCCAGGTCGTTCACGCTGCCCTGACTGGAGCTTTCGACTCGGATGTTTTTCTCTTTGCCCACGGTGGAGTTAAACTGCTCCACCAGCTGGTTGAAGCATTCCAGCTGATCGCCGTTGTAATAGGTCCAGATCGTGATGGTGGTGGGCAGCTTGCTTCGGCCGCAGGCAGTGCCGCCCAGCGCCACGGCGGCGCACAGCAGCAGACTGACGGCAGAACGAAGGATTCGTTTCATTACCTTATCTCTCCCATTCCGACAAAACGGCTCACGAAAAAACGGCGCGTCCTGTCGTTTCTGAAATGATACCAGACGAAAACATTGTAACACTTTTTCGGGGCGGGGGCTACTGATTTTTGAAAAAACACCCGAAAGCAGACGAAAAAAGAAAGAATCTCTGGCCAGCGCTTCCATTTTTCGTAAAGTCCGGATATAATACAAGCATAAAATACAACAAAAAGAATGGGAGAGCTTATGGCGCAGAAGAAGGACGAGGGCCTGAACGGCAACGAAAAGATCGAACAGGCGGTCTGCCAGTTACAGCAGGAGCCTACACAGGAGCAGTTGGCGCATACCCTGACCGTGATCCGGCGGCGGATGCGGGAAAACGGACAGGTCGTGGTGGCGGTGGAGCCGAACCCGGCCAGTGAGCAGATGCAGCTGCGGGCCCTTCGCACGGCCGATGGGGCCAGCTGGTGGTATGCCTTTACCAGCTTTGAAGAGGAGATGAAGGGCGCGGAAGCGGTGCAGTCCACCTTTCTGGTGGAGCTTGAAAAGCTGTTGGATGCCGCACTGCAGGTGCCGGAGATCCAGGGCATCATCCTGAACCCCTGGAACCGCACCATCCAGCTGGACAAGACCCTGCTCCGGATCATCAAGGGATAAGCACGAAAGGACCCGCCTGCCGCATTTTGGTGCGCGCAGACGGGCCCTTTTTATATGGTAAAGGAAGAAGGAGAATGGCAGATCAGACTGCGTCGGTGCGGTTCTTCTTGAGCAGGCTCAGGATCACGGCACCCACCACGCTGCCAGCGGCAAGAGCCACGCAGTAGAGCAGGGCATGATCGACCACGGGGAACACAAAGATGCCGCCGTGGGGAGCGCGCAGGGCGCAGCCAAAGGTCATGGACAGCGCACCGGAGAGGGCTGCACCGATGACACAGCTGGGCAGGACGCGCAGCGGGTCAGCCGCTGCGTAAGGGATCGCGCCCTCGGTGACGAAGCAGAGGCCCATGATGTAGTTGACGATGCCGTTGCGGCGCTCGTCAGGAGTCCACTTCCTGGGGCAGAAGGTGGTGGAGAGGGCGATGGCGATGGGAGGCACCATGCCGCCCACCATGACAGCAGCCATGACCTCATAGTTGCCGGAGGCGAGGGCTGCGGTGCCGAAGACGTAAGCCGCCTTGTTGAAGGGGCCGCCCATATCGATGCTCATCATGCCGGCCACGATAGCGCCCAGCAGGACCTTGGAGGTACCGCCCATGGCGTTCAGCCAGTTGGTCATGGCGGTGTTGATCATGCCCATGATGGGGTTGATACCGCACATGACCGCGCCCACGATGAGGATGCCGCCCAGCGGGTAGATGAGCATGGGACGGATGCCGTTCAGGCTGGCGGGGAGCTTTTCGGTGATCTTCTTGAGGAACTCCACCACATAACCGGCCACGAAACCAGCCAGCAGAGCGGCCAGGAAGCCGCCGGAGATGCCGGTGGTCTCACCAGCGGCGATACCGGCGAAGTTGGTGCCGTTCATGGCCAGCACGCCGCCTGCAAAGCCGACGGCCAGACCCGGACGGTCCGCGATGGACATGGCGATGAAGCCCGCCAGGATGGGGAGCATATAGCTGAAGGCCGCAGAGCCCACCGTCTTGAAGAAGGCGGCCAGCGGGGTGTTCATGCCGAAGTTGGAGGGATCGATGCTGTAATCGTCCAGCAGGAAGGCCAGCGCTATCATGATGCCGCCGCCCACCACGAAGGGCAGCATGTGGGAGACGCCGTTCATCAGGTTCTTGTAGAGGCTGCGGCCAAAGCTGTCGGAGGCAGAAGCGTCCTCTGCGGCCTGTGCGCCGCCCTTAGCGTGGAACTCCGGCACCTCGCCGGAGGTTATCTTATGAATGAGCTCTTCGGGCTTGTGGATGCCGTCGTCCACGCGGGTGAAGAGGACCGGCTTGCCGTCGAAGCGGGCCGTCTCGATCTTCTTCTCCGCTGCCACGATGATGCCGTCGCAGTTTGCAATTTCATCTTTCGTCAGGATGTTCTTTGCGCCGTCGGAGCCGTTGGTCTCGACTTTGATGGTCACGCCCATCTTGGCACCGGCCTTGTTCAGGGCTTCAGCGGCCATGTAGGTGTGGGCGATGCCGTTGACACAGGCGGTGACGGCCAGCACACGGCAGCCCGCCTGCCCGATCTCCTGATCAGTGAAGCTCTCGTCGCCGAACTGGGCTTCTTCCTGCGCGTCGATGGCGGCGAGGAAGTCTTCCGGGGTCTTGGCGGTGCGCAGCTTCTCCACGAAGTCCTCGTTCATGAGCATCTGCATCATACGGGCCAGCATATCCACGTGGAGGCTGCCGTTCTTGGGGGCTGCGATGGCAAACAGCAGGTCGGTCTTGCCGTCGTCCTCGGCATTGTACTGCACCGGGGTCTTGAGGCGGAGGGCCGCCAGACTGGGCCGGGTCACGCAGTCGCACTTGGCGTGGGGGACGGTGATGCCGTTATCCACATAGGTCGAGCCTTCGTCCTCGCGCTCATACAGGCCCTTTTTGTAGGCTTCCTTGTCTCTGATGTTGCCGTGGGTCGCCTGCAGCTCCACCAGACGGTCGATGATCTGGCTGCGGTCCTGCTGGGCTTCGTCCAGCGCGATGGACTGTGCCGTGAACAATTCCGTGATTCGCATAGTGTGTCTCCTCTCCTTGTTTCCTTCTATCGCTCAAATCGTCGTCAGCAGGGCGTCGATCTTTTCCTTCTTTGCCAGCCCGAGGCTGAACGCAGTGGCACTGCCGCAGGCAGTCCCCAGACGCAGGGCTTCCAGATAGCTGCCGCTGCGCAGGTAGCCTGCCACGAAACCGGCCACCATGCTGTCGCCTGCGCCCACGCTGTTGACCACCTTGCCCTTGGGCGTACCGATGCGGTGGACTTCGCCCTTCTCGTCCAGCAGGAGCGCACCGTCACCGGCCATGCTCACCAGTACGTTCCGGGCGCCCTTTTCCTGCAGGGTGCGGGCGGCAGCGGTGATGTCGGCGTCGGTGGTGAGGGTGCGGCCCACGATCTCACCCAGCTCATGATCATTGGGCTTGATGAGGAAGGGGTGATACTGCAGCACATTCACCAGCAGGTCGCGGGTGGCGTCCACCACCGTATGCACGCCGTGGCCTTCCAGACGGGCCAGCAGACGCTCGTAGGTGGTCTGGGGCAGGCTGGACGGGATGCTCCCCGCCAGAATGAGGATGTCGCCTTCGGCCAGCCGGTCGAGCTGTGCTTCCAGCTGCTCCATGGCGCTCTCGGGGATGTCCGGGCCTGCGCCGTTCAGCTCCGTCTCCTGCCCCGCCTTTATCTTGACGTTGATGCGGGTCATGCCCTGCTCGAGGTGGATAAAGTCGGTGGTGATGCCCTGCGCGGCCAGACCCCGCTCGAGCCATGCACCCGTCTCACCAGCCACAAAGCCCAGCGCCGTGTTCCGGCAGCCCAGCTCGGCCAGCACACCGGACACGTTGATGCCCTTGCCGCCCAGCACGCAGTCCTCGCCTTTGGCGCGGTTCACCTCGCCCACTTCCAGCGGCGTGTCCAGCCGCACGACGTAGTCGATGGCCGGGTTGAATGTCACGGTATAGATCATTCTGCTGCCTCCTTTACCAGAGTGAATTGTCTGTATTTCGGATTCGGACAATGATTCGTCAGGATCGCGCCGCCGGACAGCTCGGCGATGACCGCCGGGTAGACGCGGGCGAATTTCGAGTCATCCACGAGGAACCAGGCTTCTCTCGCCCGGCGCACGACCGTGGCCTTGACAGCCGCTTCCTCGGGGTCAGGGGTCGTGAATCCTGCGTCCAGCGCCACGCCGTTGGCCCCCAGGAACGCTTTCGTGAAGTTGTACTGCTGTAGGCTGTGGAGAGCCGCAGCGCCGATGATGGCCTCCGTCTCGGGCCGCAGCAGACCGCCCACCAGAAAGACCTTGCAGCCCTTCTGGGCCAGCAGACGGGCGTGAGCGACGCCGTTGGTGACGTACCGGGCGTCCAGCGCCGGGCCGCTCAGCTCCCGGACCAGCGCCAGCGTGGTGCTGCCGGCGTCCAGAGAGACAAAATACTCTGCGGTGATGAGGGCCGCCGCCGCCTTTGCGATGCACTTTTTCTGGACAACGGCCAGCGTTTCTTTCGCTGCCATCGTCGGCTCGTCGGCGAGGAACTGACTGTCCGGCAGGGTTGCGCCGCCGTGTACCTTGTTCACCTTGCCCATCCTGTCCAGCTCGTTCAAATCGCGGCGGATGGTGGACTCGCTGGCGTCCAGCGCCTCGCAGAGCTCCTGCACCGTCGCGGTGCGCTGCTGGCTCAGCAGCTTCATGATGCGGGAAAGCCGCTCCTCTGCCAACATCTTCATCCCTCCTGTTGCACGTTTCTGCTTGTGTTTGAATTGTTTTGGCTGTTTCTGTCTGTATTATAGCAAATATTCCGTCAAAATCAATCACTTTCCGTCCGTTTATCTGCCAAAATATTTCCGTTAAAATCATGCATTCTGCACAAGGAGTGGGATACAACCCACAAAAGAGCACAAAAAATCCGCCCCAGAGCGGTCAGCTTCGGGGCGGATGACGGTTTTGTGGGTCGATTTGACCGTTTTTGACGGTTTTGGTTTTACCGGAAATGATTTTCCCTTCCGGGTCGGATGCGATTTAGGCGTCCGAACGGGCGTAGGCGTTCTTCATGCCGCTGCTCAGCTCGAAGAGGACCTTATCCAGCGTATCGGAAGCCCGCTTCTTCAGCTCGGCAGCGATAGCGGTGTTGGCCTCCTCCCGCAGGGCGGCGCGCTGGCTCTCCTCGGCCGAAGCGATGTTCTTATCGTACTGGTTCAGCAGAGCGCGGCTGGCGGAGAGGACACCCTCCTCGTACCGCTCCACATGGATGAGGCTCTTGGCGTAGGAGGCATCGGCCATGGCGGCGATCATCCGGCTCACCCAGTAGAAGCTGTCGGTGGAGACTTCACCGGTGGTGCAGGCCAGATAGGCCGGGGTGCGCTCGACGTTGGCGTAGAACGGCACCATGGTATTGAAGGCATTGGAGGCGTAGGCGATCCACTCCACCGCGCGGATGTCTTCCGGCACGTCAGGCCGCATCTGGATGAGGGCCATGAAGTCGTTGCGGTTGATGCCGATGGAGCGGTAAGCTCCCTTCATGCTCTTGTCGCCGTAGCTGGCGTAGGGGTCGAAGGGAGTCCCCTGATAGTGGGAGGACAGCACATACTTCACATCCTCCGGGGTCAGCTTCCGCTCCGGCACCATGCACCAGGGCAGGTCGTCCGAGCGGGGGCCGTAGTCGGCGGCAGGGCCGTCCCAGACCCAGGTGTTGGGGTTGAGGTGGCGGAGCATGAACCATGCGCGGGGGGTGTTGTAAACGTGGTCGGCGTCGTCGTGGCTGCCGAAGGCGTCACGCGGGTTCAGACGGCCGTCCAGCGAGAGGTCGAGGTGATTGTCCCGGATAAACTCCCGCAGGTCGGCAGAGCAGAGATGATTCTCCTGTGCGCCGAAAGCGTCGTCGAGGTCGAAGGCGTCGATGCCCAGCTGGTTCGGCATGACCACATAGGAGTCATCCGGCACACGGCGGGCCATCCAGTGGTGGCCGCCGATGGTCTCCAGCCACCAGATCTCGTCCACATCCTGGAAAGCGATGCCGTTCATCTCATAGGTGCCGTACTCTTCCAGCAGCTTGCCCAGACGGAGCACGCCCTCGCGGGCAGAGTGGATGTAGGGCAGGACGAGGTAAACAATATCTTCCTCGCCGATGCCGCCGGGGACTTCCGGCTGGCCGTCCCTGGCGGGCTGATAGACCACCAGCGGGTCTGCGCCCAGAACGCGGGGGTTGGAGGTGATCGTCTCGGTGGCGGTCATACCGACGTTGGCGGCGTTGACGCCCGAAGCAGCCCAGATGCCCTTGCCCTCCACGGCGTTGGGCATGGCGGTCATCCGCAGGGCATCGCCCGGCAGGGGAACTTCTACATGAGAGAGGACCGACTTGTAAACAGCCGGGTGCTCCTCCGGCTGAACGACAACGAACTTTTTCGCGGTGAAGTGGCCGGAGCCGGAATCGTCGTTCCGGGCGATCATGGTAGAGCCGTCATACGAGGCTTTTTTGCCGACAAGGATGGTAGTACAAGCCATAGCTGTTATCCTCCAAAATTTTACATCTTGTATGTATAGTGCTCATTTATACAGTTTCGCAGGCGCGTTTGTTCTGCAAAACCCATTGTATCGCGTTTGGCCTCCGGGCGCAAGCCCTTACATTTCGCCAATGTAGGCAAAGCGCGGCTGACGCTTGCCGTCCCGCTCCACCTCTTCGGCCCACATAGCCGCCGGGCGCACCCAGAGCCCGCCCTCGCCGTACAGAGGGCGGTAGACCACCATCTCCTCTTCGGTCTCGCTGTGGCGGGCCATCCCGATGACCTGATATTCGTTGCCCCTGAAGTGCCGGTAACGGCCCGGCTTGATGTCGTATTGGAACTGGTACATAAAAACTCCTTACAAAAAGCCCGGCCGCAGACTGGTCTGCGCCGGACTTTTCCACTTGCTTCACCCCTGCGGGTGGAAATATTCGTAAATGGTCTGGGCCATCTGCCGTCCGACGCCGGGGGTGTTCTCCAGCTGGTCAGGGGTGGCCTCTTTGACGGCACCCACGCTCTTGAACTGGGTCATCAGGGCTTTGGCCGTCTTGGGGCCGACGCCCGGCACCTCGGTGAGGGTGGACGAATAGCTCTTCTGCTTCATCTGCTGCTTGCGGTAGGCGTTAGCGAAGCGGTGCGTCTCGTCCTGAATGGCGGTGACGAAGGTGAACGTCCCGCGGTTCATGTTGATAGCGATCTCCCGGCCCTCGCTGTCCACGATGGCGCGGGTGCGGTGGTGGTCGTCCTTCACCATGCCGTAGAGGGGTACATCGGCCAGTGCCGTCCCGGCCAGTGCGGCCTTCGCGGCGTTCACCTGTCCCCTGCCGCCGTCCATCAGCAGCAGGTCAGGCTTCTGGCCGAAGTAGTTGCTGCTCGGCTCGCCGTTTGCGGCCATTTCGGAATACTTTTCGTATTCAGCCGCACGGCGGGAGACGGTCTCCGCCAGCGAGGCGTAGTCATCGGTGCCGGCGACGGTCTTCATCTTGAACTTCCGGTAGCCCGCCTTGTAGGGCTTGCCGTCCCGGAATGTCACCATGCCGCAGACGCTGGTGCCGTCGCCCCAGTTGGAAATATCGTAGCTCTCGATGGTGCGGGGGGGCTTGGGCAGGCCCAGCACCTGCGCCAGCTCATCCAGAAGCTTTTCCTCCCGGGCGTAACGGCCGCTCTCGCGGGCCAGCCGCTCGACGGCGTTGGTGTGGGCCATCTCGACGAGGTGCGCCTTATCGCCCCGCTGAGGGACATAGAGCTGCACCTCACTGCCCCGCTTCTCGTTGAGTGCCTGCTGCAAAGCGTCCACATCCGGCGGCAGCTCGTCCACAGCGATGACTTTCGGGATCTGTTCATCGTCGAGGTAGTACCGGGGCAGAAATTCCTCCCGCACCGCCGCGATGTCGGCGGTGTCGTGGAACAGAAACTCCCGCTTGTCGGTCAGCCGCCCCTCCCGGAAGCGGAGGACAGCCGCGCAGACGCTACCGGGCGTACCCGCCAGCGCTACCACGTCCATCTCCACGTCGGGGTCAACCACGACCTTCTGCCCTGCCGTCACCTTGGTAATGGCGGCGATCTGGTCGCGGATGAGGGCCGCTGTCTCAAATTCCAGCCGGTCAGAGGCTTCCAGCATCCGCTCGTTGAGGGTTTTC
>ERZ791607.1478-NODE-1478-length-16297-cov-3.085334_pt1 | contig 16297 bp, 16 predicted proteins | sample MGYA00509964_ERZ791607 | MGnify/ENA primary metagenome ERZ791607 (study PRJEB30046, sample SAMN00791907) | human gut metagenome | study: EMG produced TPA metagenomics assembly of the A metagenome-wide association study of gut microbiota in type 2...
AAAATAATAATTTATTGTTTATTTCCAATCTATTTTCATTTTCACTATAAAAACCTTTTTTACAAAAATACAATGTTTTTATGCTCTCTAATTTAGTATTTCTTTTTAAAATATTTTTAAATAACTCACATTCTGAAATTACTAAATCTGAATTATACAAATAATTGTCTCTTAATTTTTTCCAAATAAGAAAAGGAAATGAAAAAATAGTACTTAGTCTCTTATTAAGTGGAATAGATTCTGGCCACATGTCCCCTATTTCTGTTATTAACTTAAAATTCTTTTTCTTTTTTAATTTACTTAGCACTCTTATCGTGCAATTAGGTGGCGCACAATGATAAATAACATCGTAATGATTACTTAATAAATGATTCTTTACACCTATAGAAAAAACTATATGTGATAATATTCTTTTTATTGATACATTTTTTTTATATTTTAATACATGGATATATTGTATTTTGTCTTTTCTCTCAGCTTTATATATTTTTTTATTTCTATGATCAAAATTTGCAACTAAAAATGTAATATCATATTGTTTTTCATTAAAATATTTAGATACATACTTGGTACGAGTCTCATAATCATAGTTGTCATTACAAGATATAATTAATAGTTTTTCCATCGTATTCACCTTTTACACTATTTCTATTTCTATTAATTTCATCGCTTCTTCACATAGACTTCTTGCTTGCTTAGCAGTATCAGCCGTTGCTATAATATATCCCATTCTAGAACCACTGCTGCAAACCTCGGTAATACTCTCTCCTACTCCATGAACAATTTCAATTTGCTCAACACCTTTTATTTTTTTTGCTTCCTCTATCCCTGATATTTTTTTTATTATTCCAGCCTTTTGTTGAAAATATCTAATTGCTGATCCTCTATTCCACTTTGGAATAATTTCTATCGTTTCGCCTAATGCAATCTTTATACAACATTCAACCATATTTATACCAGTTGAAAAAGGTACCAAATGAGTAGTAATATTATCTCCACCCAATCTTGCACCTAATTCAACAACTTTTGGTCCTTCTGTAGTTACAATAATTTCTGTATGAGATGGACCATTTTCTATACCAATAGCCTTATTAGCAGCCTTTGCTATTTTAGAAATTTGTTCAATAATTTTTTGGGAATGTCTAGTCGGTTGAGAATGTGCCATTTCTACAAAATGTGGTGCGCCGGTAGTTAATTTATCTGTAATTTGAATCACATGACATTCACCATTTATCGATAATGTTTCAACACTTACTTCAGGTCCTTTCATATATTCCTCAACAATAACATCTCCATTACGTGAAAACGGTCTGCAGTATTCATATGCCTGTTTTATCAATTGATTATTGTTTATATCTATAACTTCAAATATTCCTCTACTACCTGAGCTGTCAACTGGCTTAACAATAAATGGCATATTGAATTTTTTTACAGCATTTTGATATTCTTTTACATTTGAAACCTTAAAAAATTTAGGTATTGGAACATTCTCTTTTTGCAATGCAAGTCTCATTTTTGCTTTATTAGTGGCTTTTAATCGAGTCTCTTCTTGAATTCCAATTAAACCTAATTCTTTTACAACTGCAGCAACTGTTCTCATCGGCATATCAGTTGCTAATGTCATAATTCCGTCTATATGATGTTTTTTTGCAGCTTCTATGACAGATGGAATATCGATTGTACTAATAATTTCTTTTTTTATATTAGGAACTTTAAAGCCTATCGCATTAGGGTTAATATCCACTGCAATAACATCAAGTCCCATTGCTTTTGCTTGTTTTATTGCTGGAAGCTGTAGAATACTTGCTCCCAAAATCATAATTTTCTTACCCATTATTATTCCTCATTCTTTCAACCTTTTTCATTTCTTCATCACTTAAACTGGTTGCATCATTGTATACACTATTATGTGATAACACAGTAGATATTGTTTTAAAAAAAATTTTAGCATCCAAAATAAATGAAATATGATTCGCATAAAAAACATCATGTTCAAATTTTTCATTTTGCTCAACTGAATTTCTAAAATATGCTTGATTATAGCCGGTAATTCCTGGTTTTACAGATAATTTTTTTTTCTGATAATCTGTATATATTTCCATATCATCTAATGGATCAGGTCTTGGCCCAATCAAACTCATATTTCCAAGTAAAACATTTAATAATTGCGGTATTTCATCAATACTCGTTTTTCTCATAAAACGTCCTACTTTTGTTACCCTAGGATCATCATCCCCATTATATGTAGAACCGTCCTTATTTCTTATATCTGGTGCATTGACCTTCATACTCCTAAATTTGTACATTTTAAAAGGTTTTCCATTCTTTCCTAACCTTAATGCGTTATAAAATATTGGACCTTTATCATTAAAATAAATAAATGGAGCTATAATCACCGTAACTATTATCATAAATGGTAAAGCCAATACCCCTATACATATATCTAGAAATCTTTTAAAAAAATTATTATACATTTTAAATATATCCTTTCATAATATCTATATAGTTTTCAATAATATAATCTACATCCTCATCACTTAGTTTTGTATGAAGTGGTAAAGTAATTTCATTAATAAATTGATTATAAGCATTAGGATAATCTTTAATATCAAATCCTAGATTCTTATAAGCTGTAAGTAATGGAAGTGGTTTATAATGAACATTACATGCAATTCCTCTTTCAGCCATTTTTGTAATAATATCATTTCTTTGATCACCTGTAATATTTGGAACTCTTGTAAGATAAAGATGTCCACTTGATTGATGATTTTCATCGTAATGATTTAATACTTCAACTCCTAAAGGAGTAAATGCTTCATTGTATCTTTCAATAATTTCTTTTCTTCTTTTTAGCATTTCAGGATATCTTCTCATTTGAGCAAGACCAATACCTCCCATAATATCAGTCATATTGCATTTATAAAGTGGAGCAACGACATCATATTCCCATGCTCCCAGTTTTGTTTTAGCTAAAGCATCTTTAGATTGTCCATGTAATGATAATAATTGAAGTTCTTTATAAATTTCTTCATCGTCAATACCTTCAATACTTCTCCATGTTAAGGCACCGCCTTCAGCTGTGGTTAAGTTTTTAACAGCATGGAAACTAAATGAACTGAAATCAGCAATTGAACCACACATTTTCCCATGCCATGAAGCACCAAAAGCATGTGCTGTATCAGCATTAACTGATATTCTTCCCATCACTTCTTGAATCTTATTACTTGGTTTAAATAAGTGTTTTTTCTTTTCTATAATTTCATAAATTCTATCATAGTCACAAGGAACACCACCTAGATCAACTGGAATAATAACTTTAGTTTTTTCAGTAATTGCCTTTTCTAAAGCATCATAATCCATTTCTAAGTTATCCTTTTGTACATCAACTAAAACAAGTTTGGCACCAACATGACATACAACAGATGCACTTGCTGTATACGTATAAGCAGGAACAATAACTTCATCACCTTCACCTATTCCCAATACTCTAAGCGCCATTTCTGCACAAGCAGTTTGTGAATTTAAACAAACTGCTTTATTGACACCAACAAATTTAGCAATTTGTCGTTCAAATTCTTTTACTTTTGGACCTGTTGTAATCCATCCATTTCTTAATGTATCTGCAACTTCATTTATTTCATCTTCACTCATATCTGGTGGTGAAAATGGTATATTTTTATGTTTCAAAATAACCCCTCCCCTAAATATTTTTATATACTAAAAAAGGCATAACAAAGTTATGCATAAAAAGTATATATAAAAAAGCACATTTCTGTGCTTTTTATGATTTACTAATAATTTCTAATCCTACTTGAACTCTTGTAAGCTTTCCAAGTAGTTCTACATCAACATAAGCAATACGTTTATGTCTGTCTATTTTTGTAATAAGTCCTTCTAAACCAATGAGAGGACCTTCATTAATAATGATATTATCGTTTTCAATAATACCATTAGAAATATCAACAACATGATCTTTATTTGAAAATTTTGTTAGAAACATAGCTTCTTGTGGATAGATGGGATAGATTTCTTTCCCATCGTTTCCAAGGAGTTTTGTAAGATCTGGTACTTTTTTTAGTTGTGTATAAAGTTGTTCTACTTGATTGGTGATCATAAAGATATATCCTTTAAATAAAATATCATCAACAATATGCCATGTACCTTGATATTTCTTTTTCTTTTTCGTAATTGGAATAAAACAATCAATTAAAATATCATGGTCAATATAGTATTGACATTTCTTCACAATTTCTTCTTCTTTTCCTGTTCTTACTTGAACTACATACCAATTATCAAACATAAAAAACCTCCATTTGAGTATGCTTCGCCTATCCAATAGATTTATTGGACTCTTTTCATATATGAGATAAAGTAAACGAACGCGACAAAGCGACGATTCGTTTAACTCTTTATCCTTTGTTTTTTATACCATGTGTTGTATTTTCATCGTAATGGTAAGTATCTACCATATGTTGAACATCTTTTCTAATATCACTATCTTCATCAAAAGCACTTTGACGTAAATCTTCTAATTGATCAAAGAAATCATCAGGTAATTGAATTGGTTGTCCAATATGAATCATCTTATTAGGCGTTGTTTTCATTCCTTCTTCTTTCATCAACATTTCTTCATAAAGTTTTTCACCAGGCCTTAACCCAATGAATTCAATTTTAATATCAACATCTGGTTCTAAACCAGAAAGTTTAATTAAGTTTCTAGCCATATCTAAAATCTTAACCGGTTTTCCCATATCTAAAACAAAGATTTCTCCTCCTTTAGCATAGGCACCTGCTTGTAAGACAAGAGAGACAGCTTCAGGTATTGTCATAAAGTATCTGATGATATCTGGATGTGTAATGGTAATTGGTCCACCTTCTTTAATTTGTTTTTTAAATAAAGGAATAACGGATCCATTAGAACCTAATACGTTTCCAAAACGTACAGCAACAAATTCTGTTTTTGAAATCTTGTTATAAGATTGTACAACCATTTCACATAATCGCTTTGAAGCACCCATAATATTTGTCGGATTAACTGCTTTATCTGTAGATATCAAGATAAACTTCTTAACACCATATGTATGACTTGCTTTTACGACATTGTATGTACCAAAAACATTGTTTTTAATTGCTTCATGTGGCGCATCTTCCATTAATGGTACGTGCTTATGAGCTGCTGCATGATAAACAATATCTGGATGGTAATAAGCAAATAAATCATTGATCTTATTTTGATCTCTAACAGAAGCAATCATTGTTTCTAAATTTAATTTAGGATATTTACGTTGTAATTCTAATTGAATATCATAAGCATTATTTTCATAAATATCTACAATAATTAATTGTTTAGGATGACTCTTAGCAATTTGTCGACATAACTCACTACCAATAGATCCTCCACCACCAGTAACCATGACAACTTTATCTTGAACATATCCCATAATTTCTTCTAAGTTTACTTTAATAGGATCTCTTCCAAGTAAATCTTGAACTTCTACATTTTTTAATTTTTCTAAAGTAATTTCATCATTTAAGAATTGATAAATACCAGGTAATTTTTTTAATTTACATTTAGTTTCTTTACAAATATTTAAAATTTCAGAAACTTCTTTATCATCAATAGAAGGTAAAGCAATATAAATTTCATCTACATGATATTTTTCAGCTTATTGCAAGATTTCATTTCTTCCTCCAACAACAGGTACATTATGGATTCTTCTTCCTTTTTTAGATAAATCATCATCAATAAAACATACCACTTCTTTATTGATTTTTGGTGTAACTAATGTTTCTCTTAAAATCTTTTCACCAGCTGAACCAGCACCAATAATCATGACACGACTTTCTATATGTTCTCCTCTACCTAATAAATGGTGTCTAGTAGCATATAATCTTAAAAAACGATATCCAAATCTAGCTCCACCAACAAGCATAAGCAAGATAAGTAAATAAAGGAACACCGTACTAATAGGTGGTGTCACCGGACAAATCGTACATAAAATACAATAAAAAATCGTACTTAAAACTGATGCTATAATAACATTTAATAATTCATTGACAGAAGCATATCTCCATAAACTGTCATATAATCTTAATAAGACAAAAAAGATTAAGCTACTTACAATTAAACCACTTAATAAATAATAAGAATATCGTAAAAAGCTTAATTCTATATGACCATTATAAGCAATAATAGATGATAAAAAGAAAGCAATAATGACACTTAAAATATCAAAAGCAACTAAGCAAGTTTTTTCTTATTAAAATCTGACTTCTTTTTTTTGTCATAAAATTTCCTTCCTTAATTTTTGACATTTTTATTTTCGCTTTCTAAGCAGAATAATAAAACATTAACTATAGTCATTATAATGTCCAAAATAAAAATAACAATAATTATTTTGTTCTTTTTACTAAACGACATTATTTGACACTCAACGACACTATCATTCATTTTTTTGTATTCAAATACTACCATATCAATATTCTTAATACAATTCATTTCTATTGATTTTTCAAACTAATTGATAGATAATATCAATTAGTATTGGAGGAGATTTCATGTCTTTTATTGATATACATGGTCATTATGCTTGGAATATTGATGATGGTATGCCATCTTATGAAGATGCAAGAAAAGCTTTAGAGCTTGCTAGAGAAAATAGAATAAGTGCAATCGTTGCTACACCACATGTAACTCCTGGTGTTCATACTAAAGATGATATTCATGATTTTATTCAAAGAATTGATGATTTAAGAATGCTAGCAACTGAATATAATATTGATATATTAGATGGCTGTGAATTACTTCTTAATCATGATTATCAAAAAGCTCTAGATCAAAATCTTTTTATTCCTATCGAAAACACACAATATGTATTAGTAGAATTTGATGTACGAAAAGAAATAGGAAATGAACAAGAAATAGAAGAAAGATTATATGATGTACAATTTAAAGGTTATACTCCTATTATTGCTCATGTTGAAAGATATTTTAAAAATGGACTAGATATTGAAAGAGTAAATGGTTTTATTGAAAGTGGTTGTATTATTCAAGTAAATGCTACAAGCTTTTTAGGATATCATGGTAAACAAGCTAAAAAAATAGCTTTTCAACTATTAGATGAAGGCTTGATCCATGTAATTGCTACAGATACGCATCGAGCTACTGGTTCTCGAAAACCTTGTTTAAATAAAATATTTTATTTACTTGAAAAAAAATATAATTATCATGCTATTCATACTTTAATGTCAGAAAATCCTTTACATATTTTAAAAAATGAATGGTTAGAACCTGTCTATGCAAGAGAATCATTTTTTAAAAAATTAGCTAAAAAACTTAAATCTAAATAATTCAAAAGGAGTCAACAAAGACTCCTTTTATTTATTCCTATAAAAACTTAAAAAGTAAGCGTCAATTTATAAGCATAGAATAAAAGAAGTTTAACAACTTTTATTGTTTAAACTTCTTTTGTAATTTATTAAAATACTTTTTTCTTTTTTAAGATAATAATTGCTAGTAATGATACCAAACATCCGATTGTAAGTAATTCAACTGGTGTTTGATCACCTGTTTTTGTACTCTTTTGAGTTGTATTTTTGACAACAGTCGTCGTAACATTATTTGTTTTATTGTTTGCATCATCTTTTTTATCAGTCGTTGGTTTTTGATTTGTATTGTCGTCTTTAGAATTATCTACTGTAAATGTTGTTTCAACATTTCCTAATGTAGAAGTAATTTTAATAGTATATTCTCCATTATCTAATGTTTTTAAATATTCTTCACTTAAAATAATGTTTACTTTGTTAGAAACATTTTCAATTGTATAGTATTTTGTATCTAATTCTTTACCATTAACAAATACTTTTAAAACATTTTCTTTAGAAACATTCATTGTAATTTTCAATGGTTTTGAATCTTTAACATCATATTTACTATTTTCACCAGCAATAATTTGTGCTCTTTCTTGAACATTAATTAAAGCTGTTCCAACTTTACCATCAATTTCTGAATATTTAACACTTACTTCTTTTGTATCTTTTGTGATTTTTTCTTTTGGATTTTCAAATACCCAACCTTCAGGTAATTTAATTGTATCTAATGTATCACCAACGAAACCATTTAATTCTAATCCAGATTTTTCTAAATCTTTTTCGAAAACTCTTTCTTCAACTGTAAGTAAAACTTCTCTTCTTGTTCTTGCCTTTGTTGTATTTCCTTTTTCATATACTGTGTAATATAAATTATATGTTCCTGGTTTTAATGATTTTAAGGCTTCTTGATCATCTTTACCTGTACATAATAGTGATACATGTGTATTTCCACCAACATTTGTGAACATTGGTTCATCATTAATAGAGTAATCAACAACAGTTCCTTCATCAACAGTAATACCTGCTAATAAATCTGGCATGTCTCCTTCTGTCATCGTAACATCTTTTTCACCACTAATTTTATAAGCATTTGCATAGAAAGTATCCGCATCTTTTTGTTGTTGTTCATTTCTAGCATAGCGAACATAATCTACTTCAAATTTTGTTCCTGCTAAGTTTTCACCTGCAGCACCAGGCCAAGCTCCACCTAAAGCCAAATTAAATTCAATATATTGCGGTCTATCGATACATTCTAAAGCTCTTTGATCATCACTATAATCAACTGTTCTTACAATTTGATCATCTACATACCATTCAATTTTTCCTTTTGACCAATTGATTCCAAAAACATGATAATCATCATTAAAGATACCACTTGGTAATGTATAACAAGTACCATGTCCAGCATACTTTCCATCATCTTCACCATTAGTACCATAATGAAGTGTTTGATAAACTTGTTTATTACCATTAACCCCACCAGCAGTTCCATTACCAATTAATTCCATGATATCTATTTCACCACTATCGGGCCATCCAATACCTTGAGCAATGTTACCATCTAAATGAAAATCAGAACCTAAGGTCCAAAACGCTGGAAATACTGCTTGACCTTTAGGTAATTTAGCTTTCATTTCAATTCTTCCATATAAGAATTCTTGTTTACCATGAGTTCTTACACTTCCTGAATCATAAATAACTTTTCTTGTTGTATCTCCTTGTGTTACTTCATATTGATCTTCTGTTTTTCTATTTGTTGCTTTAATAACTAAATTTCCATCTTCAAGATAAACATTATCTTTACTATTTGTATAATGTTGTTGTTCTAAACCACGAATATGTCCTAATTCATAACCCCAATTCTTTTTATCTAATTCACTTTCATTAAATTCATCAGCCCATACAAGATTATAATTTTCATCTTCATTTGTCACTTCTGTTAAAGAAACATTATCAACAAATACTTTTCCTTTATATGTAGCATCACTTGTTGATTCAGTCCATTTCATAAAACAAACTGTTAAATCAGTAGAATTTTTACCATTAAAAATACTTTCTTGGTCTCCTGTATCGATATCTAATTCAATATCTTGATATTGTCCTTTATTTTCTTCTGTACATTTTACTGTAATTTCATTGTTATTTACAAGATATTGTGCATTCTTTTTTAAGTTGACAAACATTGTTTGCCCTACTTCTGTTAATTGCACTTTTGCCTTTAGTTTATATTTTGTATTTTTCTTTAAATTAACTGTTTGATAAATATTAGCATTTCCATTATTTTCTGGTAAAAAACCACACCAGCTTCCTTCATATGAACATCCTGGCCATTTTGTAAATCTTGCATTTGTGACTTGCCATGATGTACGACTATTTATTTCATAGCCAGATGAAGGATTTTTTCCATTTTCAAAAGAACCATTTTTAATAAGTTCTCGATCTAATTCAATTAAATCTTGTTTACCATTAGGTAAAACAGTAAGTATAACTGCTCTTCTTGTTGATGGTTTTGTAGAATCAGTACTACTTCTAGCTGTATAGTATAAGTTATATTTACCCGGTTTTAATTTCTTTAAACTTTGTTTATCATTTTTACCTGAACAAACTAAATCAACAGAAGTAAGTCCACCTTTTGATTTAAATGAATATTCATTATCAATTGAATAATCTAAAATACTATCCTGATCAGAAGTCACACCTTCTAATAAATTAGGTGTTTCACCTTCTGTCATTGTCACATCATGTTCACCATTGATTTTGATTGCATTTTCATAGTATTCCTTAGAATCTGCTTTTTGTTGAGCATTTTGACCATAATAAACATAATCAATTTCATATTTTTGCCCTGCAAGATTATCTCCAGCATCTCCAGCCCAGTTTCCACCAGTTGCTAGATTCATTTGAATATATTGTGGTCTGTTAAAACATCTTTTATATTCTTCATTATTGCTATAATCAATAGATCCTACAATTTTATTATCAACATAAAATTCCATTTTATTTTTAGACCAATTAAGACCAAAAATATGATAATCATCATTAAAGATGCCTTTTGGTAATGTATATGTTGAAATAGATTTTGAATGATCTACATCTGCAGCTGAACCAGCATGTAAAGTTTGATAAACTTTCTTATTGCTTTTTCCATTTAAGTCTTCATTTTCTGCACCAATCATTTCCATGATATCGATTTCACCGCAAACTGGCCACGAAGCACCTTGTTCACTGCTAATTCTACCATCTAACGTAAAATCTGAACCTAATGTCCAAAAAGCAGGGAAAGCACCTTTTCCTTTAGGAAGTTTTGCTTTCATTTCAATTCTTCCATATAAAAATTCTCTTTTCCCATGAGTTCTAATACTTCCTGAATTATAAATAACTTGTCTATTGCCTCTAGGATTTTTATATTGATCTTCTTTATCTCTATTAGTTACTTGTAAAACTAATTGTCCATCTTTTACATAAACATTTTCTGGATCATTTACATAATGTTCTTGTTCAACACCTCTTATTGAACCTAATTCATAATCCCAATTTGAAGTATCTAATTGACCTTTATTAAAATCATCAGCCCAAACCATTTCATATTGATCATCTTCTGAAGCATTGCTTACTTCTTTAACGGATACATCATCGATCCACACTTCTTCTTGAATAATATCTTGGTTACCATTTTCTTCTGTCCATTTAATAAAAGCAATAGATCCAGAAGTATTATCACCTGAATTAAAAGTAAATTCTATATCTTGATATTGACCTGCTTTATCTTCTGATGAAGAAATCGTCGTTTCAATCGTTTTTCCATTATTATCTTTTAATCCTGCACTTAATTGACCATTTTTTACTGCTAAAAATACTTGACCTTTCGCATTAGAAATTTTTACTTTTCCTTTAACAACATAATCTGTATTTTTCTTAAAACTTACTACTTGATAAACTGCTGCATTATTAGAATTTGATGATAACTTTCCATAATAATTTCCATTATCATTTCCAAATGTACCTGTTCCTGTTTTTTTCCATGAACCACCATTATTATCAAACCCACCATTTGTAATTAAATCACTTTTACGTTCTAATTCGATTAAATCATGTTCATGCGCAACACCTGTTTCTTGACTTGGTGTTTCAGCAAAGATCGTTGCTGAATACGAACTAAGCATTGACATTGATGTCAATACGGATAAAACAACTTTATTTATTTTTTTGTTTTTCATAAAATTTTCCCTTTCTCTTGTTGTTACCGCTTCCATTAGAGTATTATCGCATAATTTTAGTAAAAGTCAATCTATTATTTATTATTTATAACTATTTTTTTACTAAAATAAATTCTAATGGGTTATTTTATAAAATTTTATATCAAATAAGTTCGATTGTTCTTTAGTAAATACATTATATTTTTATTTTCTTTTAGTAAAAAAGAACTCCCGTTTGGAAGTTCCTCTATATTATAATTCTTCACCATTAGAAGCAATAACTTTCTTATACCAATCATAAGAATCTTTTTTGCTTCTTTCTAATGTTCCATTACCTTCATTATCTCTATCTACATAGATAAATCCGTAACGTTTTTTCATTTCACCTGTTGTAAATGAAACACAGTCAATACATCCCCAAGGAGTGTATCCCATTAAATCAACACCATCTTCTTCAACAGCTTTTTTCATTTCTTCGATATGAGCTCTTAAGTAATCAATACGATATGGATCATGGCATGAACCATCTTCTTCTTTAACATCAATTGCTCCAAAACCATTTTCTACAATAAATAATGGTTTTTCATATCTTTCATAGAACATATTTAATGCATATCTTAATCCTTCTGGATCAATAGCCCATCCCCAATCTGATTCTTTAATATATGGGTTTTTAACTGAATGTTCACTTGAACCATCTGTTGATTTTGAAACATCTTTTGTGACTGTTGAATCTACAACATTTGTCATATAATAACTAAAGCCAATATAATCAACAGTACCTTCAGCTAATGCTTTTTTATCTTCTTCAGTGATATCAATATTGAATCCTTTTCTTTCAAACATTTTCAAAGCATAAGCAGGATAATGTCCACGGCATTGTACATCGCAGAAGAAGAAACGATTATGCATTTGTTGTTGTGCTAATACTTGATCGGCTGGACGACAACTAAATGGATAAATTGGAACCATTGCAATCATATTTCCAATTTTGAAATCAGGATTGATTTCTTTACCAATTTTAACAGCTTTAGCTGAAGCTACTAATGTATGATGTCCACAGATATACATTGCTTCTTCTGGATTATCATAGTTTCCAAAATGAGCTCCACTGTTTGTCCAACCAAAGATATCGTTTTTAAAGTTCATTTGGTTATTGATTTCATTGAAAGTCATCCAATATTTAACTTTGTTTTTATATCTTTTGAAACATACTTCTGCAAATTTAACAAAGAAATCAATTGTTTTACGGTTCATAAATCCACCGTATTCTTTAGCTAAATGATAAGGCATTTCAAAATGTGATAATGTAATAACAGGTTCAATACCATATTTATGACACTCATCAAATAAATCATCATAGAATTTTAAACCTTCTTCATTTGGTTCTTTTTCATCTCCTCTAGGGAAAATACGAGTCCATGCAATAGAAGTTCTAAATGCTTTAAATCCCATTTCTGCAAACAAAGCAACATCTTCTTTATAACGGTGATAGAAGTCAACACCTACATGGTTTGGATAATCTTCACCTTCAATAATACCATCAGTTAAACGTCTTGGCGCACCTGTAACGTTATCTCCTGCAGTTTCGACATCACTACAGCTGATTCCTTTTCCACCTTCTTGCCAAGCACCTTCACATTGATGAGCAGCAACTGCTCCACCCCATAAAAAATCTTCTCTAAATCCCATTCTATTTCCTCCTTAAAATACACATCTATCATACCATTTTTTAGTACCGTTTTCATTAGTATAATAAAAATTGGTAAAGAAAATTTTGCCAACTATAAACTATTTGCTAGACACTCTAAAATATACAAAACAGGAAATTGGGTTACAGAATTAGCATAATATTTATCTGCTAGTTCTCTAATTGTCATAAAAGGAAATTCTAGTGAATGCGCTAAAATATATTGATATACTTTTATTTCCCTTTCATTTAATTTTTCAATTGCTTTTTCTTTTTCTAACATAACTTTCACCTAAAAACATTATAAACAAAAATAAAAATTGGTAAAGAATTCTTTACCAATTAGACATATCTGCATATTTGCTCAACGCTTTCTCCTTGATTAAATCTTTTACATAATTCATGTGTACATTTATGATATTTATCAAATGTATGCTGACAATTTTTAACATGACTATAAACTTTCCAATAACCAACACTTAAATATTCTTTTCCTTCAATAAAACCTAAAACATCTGTCATGGGATATCCTAAAAACAAACCGATTTCATGAGGAAAATCATAATCATTGAGGCGTTTTTGTAAATCTAGGATAAGAGTATCTAAAGATGTACAATTGTAATCATATTGTTTAAAGATATTTTGGATTTGTTTACATGCGCATAATTTATTCAATTTTTCTTTTTGATAAACATATATCATAGAACGTTCTTTTATTTTAAGTACTTTTAAATAAATATCTTTTTTATTTAAAAGTTCATTATAATATTGGATACATTCTTCTAAATCATCAAGATCATTTAAATTATAAATACATGCAACTTTAAGTTTTGTAAGTGTTGGTGAAGCATAAAAGATTAATCTTCTTTCAAATTCGTGAGCAGACAATGGCATAATTAAGCAATCACTTTTTTGATAGCTTCGATATCTTCGTCACTACCATCATTTTCTACTTTATATAAGCATGGTACATTATATTGTTCAGCAATGACATCTCCTGCTTTACAATAAGCTTCTCCATATCCAGTATCACCACTTACAACAACACCTTTTAGATGTTCACTTTGACTTTGTAAGAATTCATCTACTTCGTAAGGAACATCTCCGAAACCATCAGTATAAGTAAATAAGATATAATCTTCTTCTACGGTTTCACTTCCATCTTCAATTTTTAAAGCATCTTCAATTCCTAATTTAGAAATAATACTTTCAACATTTCCTGTTCTTGATGCATATACGACTTTCATTTTTTCCTCCTTTAGTTAGTTATAACTAACTCACGATATTATGTTAGCACAAGCTAACTTAACTGTCAAATATTTTCATTTATAGTTTGTCTTATCTAATAAAATATATACAAAAAGCTATAAAGAATTTCTTGATTGACAAGATTAGATTCTTTATAGCTCATCTTTTAATTCATTAAATTTAAAACATCTTCTTCACTATTAATATTAAAGATATTTAATGTAAGTTCATTCAATTTTTCTAGCGATGTTTCTGTAAGTTGTTTTTCTAAAGGACTTGATAAAGTTCCTAGTTTCACTTTAAGCAGTTCTTTTAAAGTACTTTGTTTTTCTTCTTGTCTAACTTTTTTAATTCCAATACTTTCTCCCTCGTTTCTCATTCTTTGAAATAATTGATTCATTGCTACACACATATTGATTTCATCTCCTCCTAGTAAGTCTTCTTCTTTAATGTCTGTATGCGTAAAGATGGCTGCCATCTTAAAACTCTCTACACAGATCATTCGATTTTTTCTTAATCCTTCATAGTCTCCTTTAAGCATACTTTGACTGATCTCTACTATTTCTTTTAATCGCTGACTTTTAAGTATTTAAGTATCTCTTTTTTATATTGATGTAAGGAATTTTCTTGATTTAATTGTATTATATGTTTAATGATAATTTGTCTCATATTTGTTTCATTTCTATTATTATTTTATCTTCTTTTTTCCTTCTTTCAATGGATGGATAGTCCAATAAAAAAGATGCTCTACATTTAATTGTAAGCATCTTGATTTTCATCTTCATCTAAATAATCTTTATAATCTATACTAAAGAAACGATGTTGATTCATTTTCCATAAATTGGGATTAAAATCATCTAATTGATGATTAATAATAATTTCATTAATAAGTACAGACAATCCTAAAACATCTACTAATAAATCTGGTTGGTTTAATATTTGAATCGTATTAGCAACAAATATTTGAATCAAATCTGTTGGTTCATCTTGATCAAAGAATAAATCAACAGCTTCATTTATTGCATCAATATCACATTTTTTTATAGTTCCTACTGTTTCTACAAATATTTTATTTAACTCATAAGCTGCATCTTTATATGTGTCTAATTCCACAGAAATCATTTCTTCATTTAATTGTGGATTAAGCCTTATAAACTCTTGAATATATTCTTCTTTATATTCATTAATTGTATTAAAGATCGTATTCGTACATGCTGCTAAAACAGGTGCATCAAGCCCTATATGATGAACAAGTTGATCAAAAATATAATCAATTCTTTCAACATCATTATTTGAAATACGCTCATGATACATGATTTCTGTAAATTCATCTGTTAAATTTTGGATACGTTCTCTATTATTTGCATACGTACTGATTTCGTTTAATACTTTTTGATTGATATTATTCATTTCATAAATAATTGATGATTTTTCAACATCATCCATCATTGTTTCAACTTCACTTTTTTCAAATAAATCATTAATATTAATTTTAAATTGTTTCATGATTATCCCCTTTCAGTTATTCTTATTTAATCATATATTTAAAATAATGTGAATATTATCCGTATACTATTATATAACATTATTTCTCGATAATCATTAGCTAAATAATCCAAAAAAAGGGGATGTTACGAAATAATTTAAAATCATAACATCCTTTTTTATTATAATTTCTAACTAAAAATAGGATATTGATATCTTACCAATGATATTTATTTCCTACTAATTAATTTCTCAACGATAACGTTTGAGGAATTATTGTAATTAGAAACAATTGCTTCTTATAGTA
>ERZ791607.1497-NODE-1497-length-16148-cov-2.174237_pt1 | contig 16148 bp, 7 predicted proteins | sample MGYA00509964_ERZ791607 | MGnify/ENA primary metagenome ERZ791607 (study PRJEB30046, sample SAMN00791907) | human gut metagenome | study: EMG produced TPA metagenomics assembly of the A metagenome-wide association study of gut microbiota in type 2...
AAGTGAATGTGCTACCCAAAGTGGAAGAACCTACCGTCAGCAAAAAGGAAGTGGAATATGCCACTACTTTCTTCCCGGCTACCTCTATCCCTGCCGACCTGATGCGTCCCTATGTAGGAACGGAAGTGCAGCCCGGCAGCAAGCCCGGATATATACGCGCCGGATATGGAAACTACGGTAATCTGGATCTCCTTGCCAATTACCTGTTCCGTCTGTCGGACAGGGACAAGCTGAACGTCCGCTTTCAGATGGACGGAATGGATGGCAAACTGACTATGCCGGAAACAGACACGAAATGGAATGCTTATTATTACCGTACCCGTGCGAATATCGATTATATCCATCAGTTCAACAAGGTAGATTTCAACATCGCCGCTAATTTCGGACTCAGCAATTTCAACCTTTCTCCGGTTCAGCCCGGCAAGCAGAAGTTTACTTCAGGAGACTTCCATCTGGGAGTAAAATCGACAGATGAAAATTATCCCATACAGTTCGAAGCGGAAACCAATCTGATGATGTACAACCGTCAGAACAATAACACTTTCTTTTTCAATGACAAAGTCAGAGAAACACAAGTGCATACCAAAGGATTGATCAGCGGCGCTATCAGCGACGAACAGAGCATCAACATCGGACTGGACATGCGTAATCTCATCTACAATAAAGACCTGAAACTTGCTGACGACCTCCAGGTATACGAGAACCGTACCGCTCTGGCACTGAATCCGCATTATAAACTCAGCAGCGACAGCTGGAACCTGCGTGCAGGAGCCAATGTGGATATCTCATTCGGCAGCGGTAAATCATTCCGCGTGTCTCCGGATGTAATAGCACAGTATATCTTCTCCGACAGCTACGTACTCTATGCGCAAGCTACCGGAGGCAAGCTGGTCAACGATTTCCGCAGACTGGAAACGATCTGTCCTTATGCCTTGCCGGCAGGCCCTATTCTCGATACGTACGAACAGCTGAATGCAGCAATAGGATTTAAAGCGAGTCCTTATCCCGGATTATGGATTAATCTGTATGGCGGTTATCAGGATTTGAAAGACGATTTCTTTGAGGTGCAGGAAGAAACATTTGTCAACTATGATCCCTCACTTGCCGGTGATGCTCAGGAAGGGAATTCCTCGTCCCCGGTCACAGCACATCAATATCTGAATCTGGAATTTAGCAATGCCAACAACTTCTACGCTGGTATGAAGATCAGCTATGAATACAAAGACCTCATTGCATTGTTCGCTGCTGGAACTTACCGTAACTGGGATGCGAAAGAAAAATACAGCCTGTATATGAAACCCGCCTGCGAAATTAATTTCAGCGCAGACTTCCGCCCGATCACAGGACTGAATATCAATCTCGGTTACGATTATATCGGACGCACAAAGGTAGAAGGCATTAAAGCCGCAGCAGTCAGCGACCTGCATGCCGGAGCCAGCTATAATGTGTTCAAAGGAGTATCCGTGTATGCCCGGATTAATAATATCCTCAATAAGAAATACCAGTATTATCTGGGCTATCCTACAGAAGGTCTTAACTTCCTGGGAGGATTAAGCTTCAGCTTCTAGACAAGACATATTCTCCAAAGAGAAGAACCAATCAGATGCCCATCCTGTTATTGCCTATGTGCAACATAACAGGATGGGCTTTTTTATTGTTCCTTACAAAGCCTCCTTTTCCATTCCGTCTATAATTTTGTATCAAGGTCTACCCATTTGTTACAGATAGTGTTTCTAGCTATTTGTGCACCTAATTTGGTGAATATTGCACGTCCATTTTTCACATCACCCCTAATTTTGCATCATCATTAAAAGATAAATGAAGTTAACCTTATTGCACATAAGCAAAGGATATATTTAGAAACTGAAGAGAGAATAAAGAGAATAAAAGTCACCCCCAACCCGGTTGACCTAACTATAAACTAAATATATTATTAACCTATCAAATTAAACAGTATGAGAAACGCGCTCAATTTAAGATTCTGCTTTCTTGTTACGTTTCTTTTATTCATACCGTTGATGTATGCCTTGCCCCCGGAAGGTATCACAATTAAGGGTAGAGTAACGGATGAAACACTCAAAGAAGGCGTTCCCGGAGCTAATGTGACTGTGAAAGGCACGAGCATTGGGACAATCACAGACTTTGACGGTAACTTTACGATCGTCGCCCCAAGCAAAAAATCCGTATTGAACATTTCCTTTATCGGGTATGTAACCCAGGAGATCGTGGTCGGAGACAGGACAATCATCAATGTTTCCTTAAAAGAAGATGCACAGAACCTCGGTGAAGTGGAAGTTGTAGCTATCGCCTACGGTAATCAGGACAAGCGCATGCTTACCAGTGCCGTCTCCTCCATTGACAACAAAGAGTTGATCAAATCTCCGGCAACAAGTATCACGAACCTCCTCGCAGGAGCATTGCCGGGTGTATCTTCCGTACAGACTACCGGACAACCAGGTAAAGATGCTGCTGCCATCTACGTACGTGGCGTCGGTTCATTAAATGATTCACAATCCAAGCCCTTGGTTTTAGTAGACGGAATAGAACGTGAGTTTTCACAAATCGACCCGAACGAAATCGAAAGTATTTCCGTATTGAAAGACGCCTCTTCCACCGCTGTATTCGGAGTAAGAGGTGCTAATGGCGTTGTATTGATCACCACCCGAAGAGGTAAAGCAGGCAAAACGCAGATTTCCGCCAGCACCAAACTGGGTCTGCAACAACCCATCTCACTGGTAGAACAGACTGGAAGTTACGAGTTCGCACGCTTCTGGAACATGAAGCAGGAGATGGACCACGTAACGAATCCTAAATTATACTTCACCCCGGAACAGGTAGAAGCCTATCGTACCGGCTCAGACCCGATCATGTATCCCAGTATGGATTGGAAGAAGTATATTTTTAATAATATCTATCTTCAAAGCCAAAACAACCTAAATATCTCCGGCGGTAGCGATAATGTGCGATACTTCATCTCTGTAGGTTATACTTATCAGAACGGACTTCTGAAAGAACTTCCCGGACAGATGTACGACAATAACTATCGTTACAACCGCTATAACTACCGTGCCAATATCGATGCTAATCTGACAAAGACTACTTCGATGAAACTCGGTGTCGGTGGTGTTTTAGGCAAGATACAGGAACCGCGCAGCGTCGTTTCGGGCACAGGTGAAGACCAGAATCCTTGGGTAATCGCACAGATCTGGTCACATCCGTTTGCCGGACCGGGATTTATCAACGGAGTACGTACACTGATTCCTAAAGATATGGTTCCGCTGGGAGAAGTGATGCGTGACGGTATGTTCGTATTCTACGGACAAGGTTACAATCAAACGTATGACACGACATTGAATCTGGATTTGGACATCACACAGAAACTGGACTTTATCACTCCGGGACTGAGCGTTTCCGTGAAAGGTGCTTACGACAATAAATTCAAACTGGAAAAAGTACGTACGGGAGGCGCCATCGAAGCGCAGACTGTGTACTACAAATCATACTTTGACACCAACGGTACGATGTCACAGACCGATCCCGACTACGATAAATCACTTATCTATGTACCCAGCGGCAGCGATACTCCGCTCACTTACTCGGAAAGCAGCGGACGCGGACAGAACTGGTATCTGGAAGGACGTATCAACTATGACCGTACATTCGGCGACCACAGAATATCCGGTCTGTTCCTTTACAATCAGTCGCGTAACTATTATCCGGACAGCTACACTTATCTGCCCCGTAACTACGTAGGATTGGTAGGACGTGCTACTTATGCCTATCAAAGTAAATATCTGCTCGACGTAAACGTCGGCTACAACGGTTCGGAGAACTTTGCTCCGGGCAGCACACGTTTCGGTGTATTCCCTTCCTTCTCTGCCGGATGGATCGCAACTGCCGAGAAGTTTATGGAAAACCAGAAAATCGTAGACTACCTAAAACTCAGAGCATCCTGGGGACGTGTAGGTAACGACAAGGGAGTAGACTCACGCTTTATGTACATGCCTGCCGTATGGGGATCATCGGGCAGTTACAGCTTCGGTGTGGACAATCCGATTTCCCAATCGGCAGCAGCCATCTCACGTATGGGTAACCCGGCAGTAACCTGGGAAACAGCCGACAAGCAGAACTACGGTATTGATCTTAAGTTCTTCAACAGCCGCCTGTCCGCTACCTTCGACTACTTTATCGAACACCGCACAGGCATTCTGATCTCTCCGGAATCGACCCCAAGCATCATCGCAACTGCACTGCCTAACCTGAACATTGGTAAGGTAGACAACCACGGTTACGAAGTTTCTCTCGGCTGGCGCGATAAGATCGGAAAGGATTTCACCTATAATGTGGATGCCAACGTCTCTTTCGCACGCAACAAAATCCTCTATATGGACGAAGTGCCCAAGCAATTCTCTTATATGAACCAGACCGGTGGCTCTACCGGACGCCAGACCGGAGTATACAACTACATCCGTCTCTATCAGTACAGCGACTTCATCACCGGAGCCGACAGCGAACTGACCTTAAAGCCGGAACTGCCTCAGCCTTATCAGAAGGTATATCCGGGTGACGCCATGTACGCCGACCTCAACGGAGACCACATCGTGGACGGTAATGACAAGAGCGTAGCAGGTTATGCTACCCGTCCGGAATACGTTTTCGGCATGAACATGGGATTCGACTGGAAAGGATTCAATTTCACCATGCAATGGGTGGGTTCCAAGAACGTTAACAGAATGTATGACATCGAATACCGTATCCCTTATACGAATGCCGGAAAGCGTGGTTTGCTGACTTACTTCTACGACGGTTGCTGGACTCCGGAAAACCAACTGGGAGCTGTTTATCCACGTCCATCAGAAGAATCGGAAAGCTGGAACTCCGAACCCTCTACCCTCTGGTTGGTGGATGCTTCCTATCTCCGCTTGAAGAGCCTGAGCTTCGGTTATACCATCACCGGAAAGAAATTCCTGAAGAAACTGGGCCTCAGCTCACTCGGATTAAACTTCAGCGGCTACAACCTGCTGACCTTCTCACCGCTTAAATATCTTGATCCGGAAAGTGATCCTAACCGATTCGGAGATTATCCGCTGATCAAAGTATATAGCTTCGGTTTAAATCTTAACTTCTAAAAAACGACTGTATGAATAGAATAATAAAAGGACTCGGAATAGCATTGGGTTGCGTACTGATAGCCTCCTCCTGTTCTGAAATCAGCTTCGGGGATAAATTTCTGGGCGACCAGCCTGAGAGTTCCGGAGCGACTACCGAAGAAATGTTCTCTTCGAAAATAAATGCCGAAAAGGTGCTGACCAAAGCATATACCGGATTACCTTATGGGCTACCGACCGGCTCTGACTACAAATTGGGTGTGAACATACTTGAATCAATCACAGACTTATGTTATAGTTTCCGTGATAATATCAGTGACGGTCCTGTCAAGCTCTATTACAACGGAGCACTCAGCGCCAACAATGTTCCCAAAAATTCCGCTTACCGTTATGGAAGCAAGTCTGACTGGACCACCATCCGTTACGCTTGGTTATATATCGAGAACGTAGAGAAAGTGCCCGACATGACAGCCAGCGAGAAAAGTGAACGGATCGCGGAAGCCAAAGTTTTGATCTCCCTCTGCTATTTCGAAATGCTGAGATATGTAGGCGGTGTGACATGGCTGGACCACTATGTAGACGTAAACGAGACAATGAATTTCCCCCGTATCACTTTTGCCGAAACGGTAGAGAAGATCGTAGGATTGCTCAACGAAGCCATCAACTCCAATCTGGCCTGGAAAGCCGAGAAAGCAGATGACGGACGTATGACCCTGGCAGGAGCGATGGCATTAAAGTTCAAGGTATTGCAATGGGCAGCCAGTCCGACTTTCAACTCAAACACCAAATGGCATCCGGAAGCAGACGAATATACCTGTTACGGAAATTACAGCGACCAACGATGGAAAGATGCCGCCGAAGCAGGCGCAGCCTTTTTCACAGAATTACAAAAACGGCACGAATACGAACTGATTCAACCTACGGAAGAGACGCACCGGGCAAGACGTCTGGCCTATCGTCAGTCCTACTACAACCGCGGCGGAACAGAAATATTAATCTCTACCCGTCAAGGATATGGCTCCGATGTTCACAGCAGCTTTATCGGCCAACGTTATTACAGCGGCCCTACATTGAACTATGTAGATATGTTTCCGTGGGAAGACGGAACTGATTTTCCGGCAAATTTCGACTGGAAGTCCCCCTCCAAGCAACCGTTCTTTACAAAAGGCGAAATGGTGCCCACCCGCGACCCGCGTCTGTATGAAAATGTAGCTTGTCCCGGAGACACCTACTGTAACGGAACAACCGCTCCTGTTTATATCAACCACGCCGACTACAAAGACGGTAGCGGATTCCTGATCATGAAGTACATTTTACAGGAAAACAACGACCGCGAAGGTCCGGTACAATGGTCACACACCCGTCTGGCGGAAATCATGCTGGGATATGCGGAAGTACTCAACGAAGTCAACGGACGCCCTACCGACGAAGCTTACAAAATGGTAAACGATGTACGAAAGAGAGTAGGTCTGCCGGAACTTTCCAAGACGATGAATCACGATCAGTTCCTCGAAGCCGTACTGAGAGAAAGAGCACTCGAATTAGGATTTGAAGAAGTACGCTGGTTCGACCTCGTTCACAGAGACCGTCAGAGCGACTTCAAGAAGAAGTTGTACGGACTCAGAAGCAGAGGTAACGACCTGAACAATCCGACTGAGTTCACCTTCGAGAAGATCGAACTGGGAGACCATTACTGGGCTACCAACTGGGATACCAAGTGGTATCTGGCTCCGATTCCTCAGGAGGAAATCAACAAGCAATATGGAATGACCCAAAACCCGGGCTGGTAAATGACACGTTAACTAATATCGTTTGAACAATGAATAAAATAAATTATATATTAATCACTCTGCTCCTGGGAGGTTCGGTATCCCTGAATGCACAGACACCCAAAGCTGCTTCGGAAATGCAGCTGGCAGATACACTGAGCATCGGCTACCAGATGAACGTATCTTCCCGGACCAGCAGTTACTCTATCAACGGAGTCAATGCTTCCGCATTCGAAAAATCCCCGTACATAGATATCAGCAAAGCTTTGTATGGAAAAGTGGCAGGTCTGAATGTATATCAGGGTACAGGCTCGTCAGCCGATAACGTATCCACCCTCTCTATACACGGAAATGCCCCGCTAGTATTAATTGATGGTTTCCCACGTGATATCAGTGACATCACTTCGATGGAAATCGAATCATGCTACGTTCTGAAAGATGCGGCGGCAGCAGCTCTCTACGGTATGCGTGGTGCGAATGGAGTAGTACTGATCACGACCAAACGCGGAATAAGCAATGGCCTGAAGGTAAATGTGGACTATAATTTCGGTGTCAATACCCAATTCCGCTCTCCGGACTTTGCAGATGCCTATACGTACGCGAATTCCCTCAATACAGCATTAAGCGGAGACGGTCTGCCTGCACGCTACAATGCACAGGAACTGAATGCTTTCCGGACAGGGATCTATCCGTATGATTATCCGAATGTAGACTGGTGGAATGAAACACTGAACGACACCGGATTCACACACAACCTGAAAATGTCTTTCAGCGGAGGTAGTGATAAGTTCCGTTTTTACACGGTAGTAGACTACTACCGGGATCGTTCTATGCTAAAGAAGAACACGGAAGATACACGTTTCGACACTACTCCGACAGACACACGTCTGACCGTGCGTACCAATCTGGACGTAAAAGTGACGGAAAGTACATTGCTGAAAGCCGGCATTGTAGGCAGACTGAAAGAATTCAGAGGTACCCGCTATGGACGCAGCGCTATTTTCAACAAAATCTATGGCATTCCATCCGCTGCATTCCCCATTCGTTATGAGAATGGCATTTATGGAGGTAGTTCTGTGTACGGAACCGGTAATCCGGTAGCTCTGTTGAAAGACTACGGACACATCCGTAACGTATACGGAACATTACTCGCCGACCTGAGCATCCGTCAGGATTTAAGTGCGTTGACCAAAGGGCTGGCAGCCGAAGCATCCGTCTCTTTCGATAATATCGGAGGAATGAATGAAACCACCAATAAAGAGTATCGTTACATGAACAGCAATGCAAGTATCACCAGCGATGGTACACTGGTGACAACTCCTGCCATTTATGGTACAGACTCCGAAACACTGGGACATACACAACCTTTCGAAAGACTGATGCTACGCAGCGATTTCCAGGCAAAGGTGGATTATAACCGCACTTTTGGCAAACATCAGGTGGGAGGAGCATTGATTTATGATATGCAGTCTGTTGTCAAAAACGGCAGAAACAACTCTCAGAAGAATCAGTCTGTGCTGGTGAACGCCACATATACTTACGACAACCGTTACAGCCTCAATGCCGTATTCAACCGCTCGGGATCAGCTTACCTGCCCGACGGAGACAAATACTCGAACTATCCTGCCGTTTCTGCTGCATGGATCATCTCCAACGAAGCATTTATGGAAAAGGTGACACCGATCAATCTCTTTAAGATTCGCGCCTCTTACGGTCTGTCCGGATGGGACGGCAATCTGAGCCACGAACTATGGCGTCAGTCTTATGGCAGCGGCGGTGCCGGTTATAACTTCGGAGTGAATGCCGGAGGACAGTCCGGTGGCAGTGAAGGCGATCTGCCGGTTATCGGCCTGGTAGCGGAAAAATCACAGAAAGCGACTTTCGGATTTGATCTCGCTGCTTTTGATAATCGTTTGAATGCAACAGTAGAAGGTTTCTACGAAAAACGTTCGGATATACTTGTGTCAGGTGCCAATTCTACTTCCGGTATTATCGGTATCACAGTAGGTCAGGTGAACGAAGGAATCTATAAATACAAAGGAGTGGATGCTTCTTTGAGTTGGAATGATAAGATCGGTGATTTCCATTATGGTATTGGTGCTAGCATGTCATATCTGAATACAGAGGTAGTCAATGTAAACCAGGCATATCAGGAATACGACTACTTGTATACCAAGGGCAACCGTATCGGACAGATGTACGGCCTGGAAGCTATCGGCTTCTTCAACAGCCAGCAGGAAATCAACAACAGTCCGCAACAAACCTTCTCGGACGTAGCTCCCGGTGACGTGAAATACAAAGATCAGAACGGTGACAACCGCATCGACGAGAAAGACGTTGTGAAAATGTTCGGTTCATCTGTTCCACGCTTCTATTTCGGATTCAATCTGAACTTCTCATACAAGAGACTGGAGCTTTCCGCTGATTTCCAGGGAATGACCGGAGTCACTGTTTCATTGCTCAACAGTCCGCTTTATAGTCCACTTGTAAGCAATGGCAACATTTCAAATACATTCCTGAATGAAGAAATAAGCTGGACACCGGAGAATAAGACCAATGCAACCATGCCGAGACTGACTACTCAAGAAAACTTGAATAACTATCGCGCCAGCTCACTGTGGTACCGTGACGGTTCATTCCTGAAACTGCGTAACCTATTGGTAGCTTATACTTTCCCGAAATCGCAGACTCGCTTTGCCGACCTGAAAGTATTCGTACAAGGCACCAATCTGTTCTCATTAGACAATATCCATTTTGCCGATCCGGAACAACTTGGCATCGCTTATCCGTCGACAAGAAGTTATTGGGCAGGTATCAAACTTAATTTTTAATGCAAAGTAACAAATGAACATTATGAGAACCAAATACATACTCTTAACCATTTTGTCTTCGTTGGTCTTTGCTTCGTGCAACTACCTTGACTTTGATGAAACGAACAACCTGAAGACAAAAGAAGACATGTACAAGTATTTCGGTACAAGCAAATCAATGCTTACCCACGTATACTCATACATGCCACAAGGCTACCAACTGTTTGCGACCTCCGGCGGAATTTTCACCGAAGACAGATATTCCATGCGCGACTGTGCCAGTGATGACGGCGAATTCGGAGCCTATGCAGATAATATCCAGAATACCAATAACGGTAACTGGTCGCCTATTAAAACTTATGACGATTCATGGACCCTGTATCGCGGTATACGTGCTGCCAACAGCTTTATAGCAGAGATTGCCCAAGTGGACTTCACACGCTACGAGCACGACGGACAATATACAAACTGGATGAAGCAGCTGAAATATTTCCCTTACGAAGCCAGAGTGCTGCGGGCACACTACTTCTTTGAACTGGCACGCCGCTACGGTGACATCGCCATGCCATTGGAAGTACTGACTGAAGAGGAAGCCAATACAATCGGCAAGACACCATTCAGCGAAGTTATCAGCTTCATTGTCAGTGAATGCGACGACGCTGCCAATAACTTGCCGGACAGCTATGTAAACGAACCGGGAGCAGAAATCGGCAGAGTGACCAAAGGCTTTGCAATGGCAGTAAAGTCAAAAGCACTGCTATATGCTGCCAGTAAGCTACATAATCCTTCTATGGATACCGAATTGTGGAAAAAGTCTGCCAAAGCAGCAATAGATATTATCAACACAGGGCTTTACTCTCTCGACCCCCAGGAGAGTGCCAACAACCTCGACTCAAAAGAAGTTGTACTGATGAGGATCAATGGTGATGACTCGGACTTCGAAATGTTTAATCTCCCGCTTCGCATGACTGCGGGAACACGCACTTCCAGTCTTATCCCATACAGCAATTACCCATCACAAAACCTTGTGGACGCATTCGAGACAGTCAACGGTTACAAAGTAACCCTAGAAAACACAGGATGGGTTTGCGAAGACCCTGCATTTGACCCGCAATCACCTTATGAGAATCGTGACAAACGTTTCTACCGCGCTATTCTTGCCAACGGAATGTCGTTTAAAGACTACACCATTGAAACCTTCAAAGGTGGCGCCGACGACGGAATCGTATCACAAGGCGGTTCACCGACAGGATACTTCCTGCGCAAGTACATTCAGGAAGCTACTAGCTTTGAACCGGGTAAAGAAGCTGTCAGCAAGCATCATTGGGTGATTTACCGCTATGCGGAAACATTACTAACGTATGCGGAATCTATGGTCAACGCTTTCAATGATGTCAATTACACAGATGAGACTTATAAGTATTCTGCTCTGTGGGCTATCAATGAAGTGAGAAAGAATGCCGATATGCCGTTGATTCCTTCCATGGGAAAAGATGAATTCATGGAACGCCTGTACAATGAATGGCGTGTAGAGTTTGCTTTCGAAGATCATCGTTTCTGGGATGTACGGAGATGGAAGATTGCCGATACTACCCAACGGGAACTATACGGAGTAAAGATCGAGAAGCAAGCGGACGGTACGTTCAACTTCTACAAGAACCTTTACGAAACCCGTAACTGGAGAGATTGCATGTATCTGTATCCGATCCCTCAAAGCGAACTATACAAGAATACAAACTTAAATCCTCAAAACACAGGATGGTAATTAATTGTCTAATCTAATATTTAAAAGATATATGAAAAAGTTATATAACAACACATTATTGCAACTGATTCTTGCACTGTGCACATTCAGTTTTGTAGCATGCCAGGAGTTTGACATCGACTCACAGCCGGAAGGTCCTCTCAATATCCAGATAGATGCTTTGGAGTCTTATACTGCTTTGGCAACTTCTCCAAGCAATGTAGTGTTCAACATCAGCTCCAACACTCCCTGGACGATCGAAAGCGACCAGCAGTGGTGTAAGCCGACTCCTTCGATGAGTGCAGCCAGTTCATTGGTGTCGGAGATTGTGGTGACAATGGAAAACAATACAGGAAAGAAAGCACGTACAGCCAAACTGACTATCAAGGCAGAAGGCGTTGAAGGCACCAAGGTAGTTACTATCAAGCAGGCTTCGAAAGAAGATTTAGTAGTAATTCCTTACGACCAGATTGTGCCGACAGTAGGTGGAACCATCTCTTTCAATATTGTGTCAAACAAGCCATTCCAAATAATTCCTTCCACACAGTTTGTAGAACAAATCTCTCCGGCTTCGGGCGATGGTAATGAAGATGGCAACAAAATTCCCATAACCATCACAATACCAGAAAATACAGGAGGTGTAAGAACAGCTGAAATCACTGTCAAGACAGAGTTTCAGGAGAAATCATTCACCATTACACAAGACGGTATCATCATCGAGCCCAAGAATGAAGAAGAAAAAACCAACCAACTGAATGGCATGGGCGGAGAGAAAAACATCGAAATCAACTCCAGCGTAGAGTGGAAAGTAGAGGTTCCTGCCGAATTTAAGGAATGGCTAAGTGCCGAAGCTGATGGTAATAATCTGACGCTTAAAGCAGGATACAACAATTTGTTTATTACAAGAGTGGGACATGTGTTGCTTTATCCCAAGAGCAATGTTCCGGGATTTGAAGGTGTACCCGTTGAAGTGAGACAGCCTAGAAATATGTGGGCAGACGGAGCCGAAGATATTGACCCGGAAACAGGATATGCAACCATACGAAGCAATGCGCAAAATAGATATGTGCCCAACTTCTCTTATGGAAAGGGGAAAATCGTTTGGAACTTTGAAAGCGTCAATATGCCTGCCGGAACGGATGGATTCCTTTACCTGAATGGTGACACATGGCACTGGAATGGTGCAGCAAACGGTGCAGGTTGGATACAAATCAGAATTTATCCGCAAGATTCAACAACAAAATCCAGTTTTAAACTTCACTACGACTGGACAGCTGAAGAATTTACGCTGGAAGAAAGCATGAACGACATCAAAACCATTGAGTTAGATACCAAAGTTGATCCGGAAGACGCGACAAAAGTAAACGTAACATTCTCTATCAACGGAAAAGTATACTATTCCGGTAAGAAACACAATGCCTTTGACTTGGATGGACATAAAGGCGTAATATTCTATTCCGGATTCAGCGGTCCATTCTCACCGGAATGTACCATCGTCTTTAAGTCGTTAGACTATGAAGTTTATGAATAAATGTGTAAACAATAACTTGAAGTGTTTATGAAATCTGATAAATTACATAAAATAGCCTTCTTAGGACTTTTCACACTACTGGCAGCAGTTCCTGTGTTGCAAAGCTGTGATGACGATGAGAAGCAAAAGGCTGTCGACCTGCGCTACCGTGTAGAAGACTCATATCTACTACCCGCCGACGGCACAACCGATGAACTGAGCGTCACTTTCCAGGTGAAATCAACCGATCCATGGGAAATATTCGGAGAAAACAAAGGTGACTGGTATGCCATTTCACCAGCCACGGGTGATAACCCGGAAAAGACATACGATGTAACCATCAAATGTGAGGAAAATACCAGCTTGGACGATCGTACTGAGGTCATTAACATCAAGAGCGATTATTGGACCGGTAAAAAATTCACACTGACTCAAAAAGGTACTGCCTACTTAGAGTACGAAGGAGTGGATATGATTGAAAAAAACGGAAATGTGCCCGAAGTGTTCAGTGTGCTTAGCAATCAAAAGTGGACAGCCAAGGTGACTGATGGAGAAGAGTGGCTTTCCATCAGTCAAGGAGCTTCCGGAATGGAAAACGGTACAGTGGAACTGAAAGCAACCCCCAATACCGGTGCCATGCGTTACGGAGTGGTAACTTTATATGACCGCAATGGTGACAAACAACAGGAAGTGAACATCACCCAAGATGGTGTACAGATTGAACCCGCACAGCCCGAAAACGGCAAGTGGTATGAAGTGGAAGCTGTGGGCGGAAAGCTGACTATTCACGTAGTAGCCAATTCACGCTGGGGAGTTACGAAAGAGATTCCGTCAGACGAAACATGGTATGAATTTGAGCAAACCGAATTTAATGGAAGTGCCGATTTGGTTATCAATGTAGCAGAATACAGCACTAGCTCTTCGGTACGCAACGGAACCATCATTCTCTCTTCCCTCAGTGATGAAGAAGGAATAGAACCGGTGACTACTACCATACGAATCAAACAAGCCAGTTCAGAATCATCAAGAACTACCGTGAACGAAGAAAACAGAGAGGTGAGCGGAGATTATTACTTTGGCAGCCAACTGATGCCTGGACGATATAATATCTACATCGGACCGTTCAACGGCAACATGAATATGTTCTTCATGATTAATGCCACTCCGTGGACCGAATTCCGTTGGCACGTGGCAGGCGGAAAGAGTGACCTCAGCACTACTCCATGGAGCCAGAAAGTATTTAGCGGTGCAGCCGGAACGGTGAAAACACTGGATACGAATGCTGACAATAAGTTGGGATGGAATATCCTGCAAGAAGAAAATGAAACCGGTACATGGATTAGGGTAGAATGGTACCTCAACGATGAGTTTATCATTTCCACTATCTCCGATGGTACCCAGGACTGGAAAGTACCAGGAAATATTCTTGTTGAGAAAGGTGGACAGATCATGGTGCGCTGCAACGATGGCACACTGCCGCTACGCAAATGGGAATACATCGAACCGCTGAAGTGGGGCGAATAGCCAACGTAACATTGACAAAGAAAAAGTACCTGCCTGTACAAACTGGCAGGTACTTTACTACCAACGTAAAATAATGAACGAACCAAAAAAGTTATGATGAAAAGAAAAATATTACTTATACTGAACATGGCAATCATCGGATTTTCCACAGCTGCCTGTTCGGATGATGAGACCAATTACATCACTCCGGAAAAGAAATATCCGCTCACCGCTTTTGCCGTAGCAATAAATAATGTGTCAGCGAATACGACTTCCTATTATCATGGGAAGATAGACCAGACCACCCACAGAGTGGAAATCGGTACGATCGAGGATGCCAATACCATCACCGGCGTAGACTATACGCTAATGAGCGATGGAGCCACCATCTCACCGGACCCGGCAACATTTGTACACAACTGGAAAAAAGAACAGACAGTGACCGTCACCACCGAAGACAATCAAACAACGACCTATACTATCGTACTGACCAAGTTTGACGACACCATGAAGGACGTTCTCTTCATGGACGAGTTCGATGTGGACGGCAATCCGGACCCGACCAAATGGGTACTCTGCCAGAAAGCAGGCTCCGACTGGAACGACGAAATGTCCGAAAGTTATGACCAGGCTTACGTAAAAGACGGCAGACTTATACTGAAAGCCGAAAAAATAGGTGATGAATACAAAGCCGGCGGTATCGAAACGCAAGGTAAGTTTGACTTCACCTTCGGACGGGTGGAAGTAAAAGCCAAAATCACCAGTTACCCCAATGGCGCATTCCCCGCTATCTGGATGATGCCGAAGAAATATATCTATGACGGATGGCCGAATTGCGGAGAAATCGATATCATGGAACATGTGAAACAGGAATCCGCGATCCATCATACGATACATACTCACTACACGTATGATTTGAACATCAAAGATCCGTCCAACACCGCACAAGTAACTTGCAATTATCAGGACTGGAACATCTACGCTTTAGAATGGAGCGAAGACAAACTGACTTTCTTCGTCAATGGACAGGAGACTTTCTCTTATTCAAACCTGAAACTGGAGAATGAAGCAGAAATGAAGCAATGGCCGTTCACAAAAGATTCTTCATTCTATCTCATCCTGAACATGGGATTAGGAGGAGACAGACCGGGCTCATGGGCAGGTCCTATCGATGATGCCAACTTACCTGCCATCATGGAAATTGACTGGGTAAAAATAACCAAGTTAGATAAATAGGTTTTAAGGTAGGAGCCAAGGTTTTTAGGAACTTCTAAAGAAGGAGGAATGGAAGTATAGAGACTATTCAAAACTTTCATTCCTCTATTTGTTTTCGGGTATTAAATCTTTTTTACTTATTAAACATGAAACATTTATTATACGCATTATTAACGGCTGTAAGCATTTTATTCACTAGTTGCGGACCCTCTTCCAATACCAACACCCCACAGGAGCCCAATGTGCCTCAACCGCAGCCTCAGCCCCAACCGGAAGTCACCCAGAAAGTAGTTATCGGTTACCTTGCGCTTGACGACTGGGAGTTTGAAAATTTATTTCCTACGATAGAATGGAAATATCTGACGCATATCAATGCCAGCTTTGCAAGGGTAAAAGCAGACGGCACTCTAAACATTAATCCTGTCCGGAAGAGAATTGAAAGTGTACGTGAAACGGCTCACAAGCATAATGTCAAGATTCTGATATCTT
>ERZ791607.1511-NODE-1511-length-16016-cov-3.920556_pt1 | contig 16016 bp, 15 predicted proteins | sample MGYA00509964_ERZ791607 | MGnify/ENA primary metagenome ERZ791607 (study PRJEB30046, sample SAMN00791907) | human gut metagenome | study: EMG produced TPA metagenomics assembly of the A metagenome-wide association study of gut microbiota in type 2...
GTTAACCAAATTTTCAAAGGTAGATCTATTGGTATTAGTAAGTCTAAAAGCGTCCGTGTATAAAGTTTTTCCTTCGTGAACACTTGAGACCAAGCTCTTGAAAAACCGTGTATCAATTCGGCTTGCCGCAGTTCTATAATAGTCTCCGCCACCGCCTTGCTCTTTTTCCTTTTTTCGTTTTTCATTGTAACGATTAACCGCAATTTGTGACAGCTTCCTATATACAGAATAATCAATATATCCGTTATCTAATGCTTTCCTTGCTATAACTGTCGTCCCACAGCTAAAATACTTTGTAAGCACATCAATCGTTTTAATTGGATCATCAAATTTATCGATTTCTTTCCACTTTTTCTCAAACATGACCTGTGGAACTAAAATTTCCGCAGCCACTGCATTAGATATACTTTCCGCCTTACTAACCCTTGTTCCAGAGCTATATCTGTCATTGTATAAACTATTATTTCCTATACATATATGAGCAAATTCGTGTAGCAAAGAAAATAGTTTCCCGTTAACCGAATCGTTTGAATTGATAAAAATTAATGGTACAAGATCATCTACCATCGCAAAAGCACGAAATTCATTTATGTCGAGCGGTCGATGCGTATTATTTCCAACAATACCACTCATCATAACAATAACGCCTGCTTGACTAATTTTATCTCTCAGTGTTTTAAAAGACTCTACAGCTGATTTGCTGTTTTCATACCATTTAATTTCTAACTCTAAAACTGTTCGGACATATTCGGCAAAGTCTTCAGTATCCACATTGTTTTTTTGGCTTCCAATAAATTCTGGAGCCTGCTGTTCTTCCTCTATAGCATGATTTCTAGCCCAATCCTGAACTTGTTCCATATCATGCATAACATCAATAATATTTCTGCTCGGATTCATTGCCGATGTGCTATCTATGGTTCTGTACTCTAATAACGGAAATTCTTCTTTGGGAGGTTCTTGGAGGAAAAAATACCCAAATGGGATTCCAGATGCTTTACTAACTTTTTCGATCTGATTAAAAGTGGGCACTTTTTCACCACTTTTCCATATTGTTAAATACTTTACAACATCCCGCGGAACATTTTCTTGTTGAATATGTGCCATAACCCAGTCTAGCACATCTGGAGACAACTTCACGTTAATCTGCATTATGACACCTCCTTTTAGTATTATAGCACAGATTATTTGCGATTAATAGTTCATTATCCTTAATTTTCATCTTTCACGGACACCTGCGTTAAATTTTCCGAAGAAAACAAATAATCCGAACCCATCTCCTATCGGAAACAAGTTCGGATTATTTTTGTTTGGTCCGAGTGGCGAGAATCGAACTCACGGCCTCTTGAACCCCATTGTGCTTCTCTCGAAAACACAATGTACAATCCGATACTGCCTAGACTCAGTATCGTTAAATTTCAAATGCATTATACCATTCTGTTTCATTGGATGTCAAGACGTTTCATTCCTTTTGTGGTCAAATTGTGGTCAAACGACCCCGACAAATGACCTTTCTCCCCCAGCTAAGTTACATCGCGCAATTTCGATTTTCATCAATCGAAGTTGCGCTTTTTGTTTGCACGAATTATCTATAAGGAGGATTTGTCAACCATGTCAATGAATCATCGTTGTTTTTTCATCCTTGACAGAATTGTATGACCCTTGACTACTTTTACGGACAGGCCGGAGAACTCTTTTCGTTCTTCCGCATTCCAAAGGCTCTTTTTCAGGAGCAGCAGTTTCAAGATCTGTCAACCGATGCAAAAACTCTGTACGGCATCCTGCTTGACCGTATGAGCCTTTCTGTTAAAAATGAATGGTTTGACAAAAAAGGTCGAGTGTTCATCATCTTCACGATTGAGGATGTCAAGAGGACTTTGCGTTGCGCAGACAACAAAGCGACCAGACTACTCCGGGAACTTGAAAAATTTGGTTTGATTGAACGAAAACGTCGAGGGCAAGGAAAGCCATGTTTGGTGTATGTGAAAAACTTTTCGGCAGAATCTTCAAAGGAGAGTGTCAAGAATCGTGATAATGACGATTCTTGTGGCTCTAAAATCGCTTGTCAAGACCCGGTAAAATCACGAGGTATTAAGAAGAAAGAGAATAAAACAGAGATGAATAATACGAATCTTATCCTTTCCGACGAATCGGAGAAGATGAAGAATCGCGAACTGCTCGAAGAATATTTTTCATGCTCTTTGGAGATGGACCTTCTTCTCCGGCTTTACCCGGATGATGAAGATACCATCTATCAGATCGTAGATTTGCTGGTGGACACCTGTGACAGCAAGCGTAAACTCATAAGAATCGCTGGCGATGATAAGCCCGCCGAAGTTGTGCTCAGTCGGCTAAAAAAGTTGAATGCAGACCACATCCGCTTCGTACTGGACTGTCTGGCAGCGAACACTTCCCCGATACGGAATATGAAGCAGTACCTTCTGGCCGCACTATTCAATGCTCCAACCACAATACAGCTCTATTATCAAAACAAAGTCAACCATGATTTAGCAACTCGGAGGTGATGAAAATTTCCAAAAAGGCAACAACGATAGCCGTTATCAACCAGAAAGGCGGCACGGGCAAAACCACCACCTGTGAAAATTTGGGCGTAGGGCTTGCAATGGAGGGCAAGAAAGTTCTGCTTGTGGACGCTGACCCACAGGGTTCGCTTACTGTCAGTATGGGCTGGCAAGACCCGGATGCACTGCCCACTACACTCTCCACTCTTATGCAGAAAGCCATGAACGACCAGTGTATTCCACCCGGCGAAGGGATTCTGCACCATGCGGAGGGCGTTGACCTTATCCCGGCCAACATCGAACTGGCCGGACTGGAAGTGGCTCTGGTGAATACCATGAGCCGGGAGAAAGTGATGAAACAGGTGTTGGAAAGCGCAAAACGCGAGTACGACTATATTCTGATTGACTGCACTCCCTCTCTCGGTATGCTGACGGTCAATGCGCTGGCAGCGGCAGATTCCGCACTGATTCCGGTGCAAGCACAATATCTTTCGGCAAAAGGGCTGGAGCAGTTGCTTCAAACCGTGCAGAAAGTAAGGCGACAGATAAACCCGAAACTGAAAATTGAGGGCATCCTGCTCACCATGACGGACAGCCGCACCATCTATGGGCAGCAAATCAGCAATCTGATTCGGCAAGCCTACGGAAAGCATTTGAAAGTGTTCGACCAGACAATTCCCCGTTCTGTCCGCGCTGCCGAAACCAGCACGACCGGAAAAAGCATTTTCCAGTATGACCCGAAAGGCAAAGTGGCAGAAGCCTATCATTCCATCGCAAAGGGGGTGTTGGCCGATGCCGAAAAACGGCTTAAACGTCAGTTTGAACAGCTACGATGATATTTTTTCCACCGAAGAAACGCGGCAGGAAGAACAGCGCGAACAGGTACAGCAAATTCCCATTGATGAGTTGTATCCGTTCAAAGACCATCCCTTTAAGGTGCTTGATGATGAAGCTATGCAGCGCACAGTAGAAAGCATAAAGCAGTTGGGTGTCACAAATCCGCTGATTGCTCGTCCGCGCCCGGATGGTGGCTACGAAATCATTTCCGGCCATCGCCGCCAACACGCTGCACAGCTTGCTAGACTGAAAACCCTGCCGGTTATCGTCCGTGATATGTCGGACGATGCCGCCGTTCTGCTCATGGTTGATTCCAATCTTCAGCGCGAACAGATTTTGCCGAGTGAGCGGGCATTTGCCTATAAGATGAAACTGGATGCACTGAAAAGGCAAGGTGCTAGGTCAGATTTAACTTCATCCCAAGTTGGGATGAAGTTGCAAGCTCTTGATATTGTTGGACAAGAGGCTGGTGATAGCCGCAACCAAGTACACCGTTTTATCCGCTTAACCAATCTTATCCCGGAACTGCTGGACATGGTAGACGAAAAGAAAATCTCATTTAACCCTGCGGTGGAACTCTCTTATCTTGATGAAAGCCAGCAGCGAGATTTTCTTGAAGCTATGGCTGACACGCAAAACGCCCCATCGCTTTCACAGGCGCAACGGCTCAAAAAGCTGGCGCAGGAAGGTCATTTCTCGTATGACGTTGCCTTTGCCGTGATGGGTGAACCGAAAAAGGACGAATTGGACAAAGTTGTTATCAAAAACGATACCCTGCGGAAATATTTTCCCGAAAGCTCTACTCCGAGAGAGATGGAAGAAAAAATCATTGGGCTTTTGGAAGAAAGTAAAACCGAAAAAGTTGTATTCAGGAGCGATTCTATCAAAAAATATTTTCCGAGCAACTATTCGTCAGAACAAATCGAAAATTCAATTCTCAAGATGCTCGACCAGCGCATGAAAAAGCGCAAGCATGAAGCTGAACGCTGACGATCAGATAAAACGCAAGACCCACTTTGGGTCTTTTTCTTTTGCAAACATGGAGGAAAAAGCCTATGAACAACACCGCTACTTGTATGATTCGTTCCGAGGAGATCACCATTGATATGCGCATCTGCACCATTCTGGCAGGTGGCAAGAAGCCCGGTGAAGTCTACTTTGCCGCCATTGCGCCGGATATGGAACTGACGGTTATTACTCTGGATGAAGCCTCTGACATTCTGCCCTGCTTCGATGAAAGCGATGCCAGCATCCATCTTCCCGACACTTCTCTGCTGCTCTGCTACAATCCGGCACAGGTTCTGAAGATGGCGGGCAAGCGTTACCTGACTGGCCCGGTCATTCTGGTACGCACCAACATGGACGGGAACTTCATTTCGCTTACCATTGATGACGTGTACCGTTTCCAGAAGTTTCTGGCGAGCCACAGCGTTACACTCATGGCAGACGATCAGAAGCTGCCCTGCATTTGCATCGTCTGAGGTGTGTTATGCTGAATTTTTTCATCGGTTTCGCATTTTTTGAGTTCGGCGCACTCTGCGGCTTCTTCGTGGCTGCGCTGATGCAGGCGGCAAGGGATGGTGGTGAAATTGCAAGAAGAAGTCGAGCAGAAAACATTCAACATCGTGGTGTCCACCACGAAGCTGACCGCCCGGACAATTCTGAACGCTGGACGAACGGCACTTCAGCAGTATCAGTCAAAATTACTGGCCGATAAATCCAGCGGCAAGCAGAGTGTCCGTATGCTTCTGCGGCAGAACCGGGGTGTTTCCAGCGTGGAAATCGACAAAACCAACATTAAGGGCTTTGAGCGGTACGCCAAAAAGTACGGCATCGACTACGCCATCCGTAAGGACAGTTCCGAAGTGCCGCCCCGGTATCTGGTCTTTTTCAAAGCCCCGGATGTGGAAGCGTTCAATGCCGCTTTCAAAGAATATTCGGCATCCCTGCTGAGCAAAACCAAGCGTCCCTCCGTGCTGGAAAAGCTGCACGAACTGGTGCAGGCCGCAGCGGAACTTCCCGGCAAAGTCCGGCACAAGCAGGAGGAACGCGGCTTATGACCACGAAAAAGCTGACGAAGCTGATTGCGCTGTATCTGCCCTATATCCTGCTGGGGCTGGTGGCAACGAACCTTGGTGAAGCATGGCGGCTTGCCGAGGGCAAAGAGTTGGGCGATAAAATCATGGCGATGATGGGAACTTTCCCGGTGACATTTGTGAACCCGCTGCCCAGTCTGCATCCGCTAGATTTGCTTATTGGCTTTTCCTGCGGCGCAGGACTACGGCTTGCCGTATATTTGCGGAGCAAAAATGCAAAGAAGTACCGATACGGCATGGAGTACGGCTCTGCCCGGTGGGGCAATGCCAAGGACATCGAACCGTTCATGGCTCCCAAGTTTTCCGACAACATCATCCTGACCAAAACGGAACGGCTGATGATGAGCAACCGCCCGCCGGACCCCAAGAATGCCCGGAACAAAAACGTGCTGGTGGTGGGCGGCTCCGGCAGCGGCAAGACCCGGTTTTGGCTCAAGCCCAACCTTTTACAATGTCACAGTTCCTATGTGGTTACTGACCCGAAAGGGTCACTATAATAAGGATAGAAAGGTCGTGAAAATACAAAACAGGAGGTTACACACATGAGAAAGCAGGAGCAAAAGGGTAAAATCACAGCATTGTACGAAAGGTTATCTCACGACGATGGGCGGTCTGACGAGAGCGTGTCCGTAGAAAATCAAAAGCGCATCCTGGAGGACTACGCCCGAAAAAATGGCTTCACTAATGTCCGCCACTTCACCGATGACGGGGTGCGGGGAACGACCTTCAAGCGGCCCGGCCTGGACGCTATGGTGGACGAGATACGGGCCGGAAATGTGGCTACCGTCATTGTCAAAGACCAGAGCAGAATAGGCCGTGACGTGGTGGAGGTCGGCTTGCTCAAACGCACCTTTGACGAGTACAACGTCCGCTTTATCGCCGCCAATGACAACCTGGACACCGCCAATGGATTTGATATTATGTCCATCTTCCGGGATGTGATAAATGAGTGGTACGTTGCTGACACCAGCCGCAAAATCAAGACCGTTTTCAAGTCCAGAATGGAAAAGGGCCTGCGCTGTTCGGGGGCCGTCCCCTATGGCTATCTCGCTTCAAAAGAAGAAAAGGGCGAGTGGGTGATCGACGAGGAAGCTGCCGCCGTTGTGCGCCGCATCTTTCAGATGGTCATGGACGGTCAGAGCGTCAACGGCATCGCCCGAACGCTGCGGGCCGAGCAAATCCCCATCCCTTCCGAACACTGGAAGCGTATCGGCTGTCCTGTTCGAGCCAACAGCTACCGCGACCCCTACGCATGGTCTGCCACCACCCTGGGTTATGTTCTTAAAAGGCCGGAGTACCTGGGGCGCAAGGTGCTGGGCAAGACTGTCTGTGAGAACTACAAGACTAAAAGCACCCGCAGGACAATGCCAGAGGAACAATTTGTATTTGAGGGAGCCGTCCCCGCCATCATTGACGAAGAAACGTGGCACAATGTTCAGCGTTTGCGGGAAACCAAGCGCCGGACACCCAAGCGGAGTAATGCCCCTAACCGTTTAACCGGACTGCTCTACTGTGCCGACTGCGGCGCAAAGCTGACCCACCACAACAGTCTTGTCCAAGGCAAGTACATTGACGATGCTTTCACCTGTTCCAGATACCGGGCACCTATGGAGGATTGCACCATTCACTATGTTGCCACGCAAAAGCTGGAAGCGGCGATCCTCTCCGCCATCCAGCGGATAAGCTGGTATGTCCGCAACAACGAGCAGGAGTTTGTTCAGCGGGTTCGAGAGGCATCCAGTCTGCGCCAGGAGGAAGCAGTCAAGGATTGCCGGAAACAGATTGTCCAGGCGAAGAAGCGCCACGCCGAACTGGACGGACTGGTGAAGAAGCTGTACGAGGCCAACGCCACGGGCAAGCTGCCGGATAAGCATTTCAGCCGTCTCCTTGCCGAGTATGACGAGGAACAGGCCGCGCTGGAAGCCTCCATGACGGAGTGGCAGGGCTTGCTGGACAACTGGAACGCCGACCGGGTGAGAATGACGGAGTTTATCGACCTTGCCAAGCGGTACACCGATTTTTCGGAACTGACTACGCCCATGCTCAATGAGTTTATCGAGAAAATCGTTGTCCATGAGGGCAACGGACGGGGAAAGCAGCGCCGTCAGCGGTTAGATTTCTATTTCAATTTCATTGGCGCGTTTGAGGTTCCCGCCGACATTGTGACCCCGATGGAGCAGGAGGAAGAACGCCGCCAGCAGGAGGAACAGGCAGAGAAAGAGGAACGCTCCCAGGCGCTTGCCCAGGTTCGGTATGAGAGGTACAAGCAGGAGCGCCGGGAGTTTACCGCGAGGAAGCGGGCGGGCCTGTTGACCCCGGAGGAACAGGCGGAGGAAGAACGGCGGTTAGAGCGCAATCGGGCCTATCAGCAGAAGCAACGCGACAAGAAAAAGGCCAGTCAGCCAGAGAAGCCTCGCAAACGCTCACTGAAGGAACTCGCCAAGCTGGATGGAGCCGATCTCACCCCGGAGGAAGCGGAGCGGCTTGCGGCGCACCGCCAGAAGAAAGCCGAGCAGCACAAAGCGTGGCGTGACAGGCAGAAGTCCGCACAGCCCCCGAAGCCCCAACAGCGGACGTTGAAAGAACTTGCCAGATGTGCCGAGGCAGGTTTGCCTCTCACCCTGGAAGAAGCAGAACGGCTGGAAGCCCATCACAATCGGAAAAAGGCGGCTTTGCAGGATTTGAAAGCCCGCGCCGAAACCGACCCGGTAGCGGCGGCAGAGTTGGCGCAGCAGAGAGCGCAACAGTCAGAAGCGGTAAAGAAGTCCCGTCAGAAAATGTATGCGGACGCTGCCACCGGAGATCCCGAAGCCCAGGCCCGGTATGAACGTATGCTTGCCGCGAGGCGGGAGAACTACCACAGGAAGAAACAGGCAGAAGCCGAAGCTGCTCAAGTCAGTTAACGTAGATACAGAAAACGCCAGGGACAACGATAGTCCGTGGCGTTTTTGTCATTACCTCCGTTCCAGCAAATCCATATATTTCTGACGTTCGCCCTCCGGGACTTTCAGCGCCGCCATAGCCTGTTCAATGGTCAGCCCCATCGTTTCCATGAGGTTTTTGATAGAGGACAAGATACCTTTAGCAACGCCTTTTTCCTCAACGCCCTTGCTCAAATTACACATGACCGACACCTCCCTTTCCATTGTCTGCGTCATTTGAATGTCGTAATCGTCCTGCAAAATTTTCCGCTTTTCCGCCTCGCTGGTTTCGTTGGAGAGAAGCACATCCAGCATCCGCAATACGCCGTCATAATTTGACCCATCCGGCCCGCCAAGGCACAGCATGATGATGGACAGCAAATCATAATTCCTGATGGGTTCTTTGCCCTCGCCGACCAGATATTCTTCCACCAGCCGATACCGGGTAATGGTGTTCTCTCGATACTGCGGCGGTTTCATGCAAATCCAGATGGAATAGACCTTCTTGATTTTTTATAATGGGAGCCAGTGAACTCCCTGCCATACTGGGAAGAAATCATTCGGCTGCAATAGTATATGCCCCGCTTTATCAGCGGATAGCCGGGGTAAAAATCGTTCTGGGCCTCCACGTTGATGATGAGGGCAATTTGTTCCTCGGAGTCGGGAACGATGGCGCGGAAGCGAATGTCATAGGTGACTGTCCCCTCGCGCACCGATTTGTCCTCGGTGTCCATGCCGCTGATGACTGTGCCACCCTCGTCCGGCAGCACCGGGACGGCGGACACCTCGGGTTGGCCCTCAATGTACTTCTCGGCAATATCATTGACATCGCAATCCTTGTATTCTTCCAGGCAGGACTTCATAATCCGCGCCAGGATTGCCTTTTCAGACAGGACACGCTTACAGGCGGCATCATAACCCGCGCTGTCATCTGTGACGTGCAGTCCCTGGGCGATTGTCGTTTTGAGCTCCACCATCCTCACCTTCTTTCGTTTCATTCTACCACAGCTTTGCCAGCGCGTCCACTTCTTTTTTGAAAAGAGTTGCGTATGGCGTATACACGAGAGAGATATGGAGGTGCAGTGACAGAAAAAATTTATCTTAACAGGGTTGCTTTTGGGAATTTGATATGCTATACTATAAAAAACCAAGCAAAGGAGTTTATCAATATGCGGCAAGGTATTCTTAAATAAAATTTGATAATGGGAACAAAGACAAACGTCCTCAAGGAGAGGGCTTGGTTTTTGTACCCAATTTAAGAATACTTTTGCCTTTTCATTTCATATCGTGATAGACAACGGCCAGCCTTGGCCGCAGTTTTCATGTGTGTCCTACCTATCATCCCCAGCGGTAAAAGTATTTGTCGCTGGGGATTTTTGCGCCCTTCTGGGCCTTGTATGGAGGACAATCATATGAAAATCATCAATATTGGCATTCTTGCTCATGTAGACGCAGGTAAGACGACCTTGACGGAGAGCCTGTTATATACCAGCGGAGCAATCGAGGCGCCCGGCAGTGTGGATCAGGGAACAACGAGAACGGACACCATGTTTTTAGAGCGGCAGCGTGGAATCACCATTCAAACGGCGGTCACTTCCTTTCAGTGGCACGATTGTAAGGTCAACATTGTGGATACTCCTGGGCATATGGATTTCTTAGCGGAGGTCTATCGCTCCCTTGCCATTCTTGACGGAGCGATTTTGGTTGTTTCTGCAAAAGACGGCGTTCAGGCGCAGACCCGTATTCTGTTTCATGCTCTGCAAGTAATGAAAATCCCAACTGTTATCTTTATTAACAAAATCGACCAGGACGGGATTGACCTGCCAGGTGTGTATCAGTCTATCCGAGATAAGCTCTCCGCAAATATGATTATTAAGCAGAACGTGCAGCTTTCCCCGGATATATCCATCATGGAAAACATGGGGCTGGAGAATTGGGATACCGTGATTGCGGACTGTGATGAATTGTTGGAGAAATATATTGCCGGAGAACCAATGGACAAAGAAGAACTTCTGCGGGAGGAAAACAGGAGAATCCAAAGCGTCTCTCTGTTTCCGGTCTATCATGGCAGTGCCAAGGTAAACTTGGGAATCCGACAACTCATTGAAGCGGTCACAGATACATTCCAATCACCCACCGGGCAGAACAGCTCTGAATTGTGCGGAACTGTGTTCAAAGTTGAGTACGCAAACCAGAGCCAACGCCTTGCCTATCTGCGGTTGTATAGCGGTACGCTTCATTTGCGGGATTCCGTAGCCTTGGCAGGGAAAGAAAAACTGAAAATTACGGAAATGCGTATCCCCTCAAAGGGTGAGATTGTCCGAACAGAGATTGCCCATGCGGGCGAGATCGTCATTGTACCCTGCGACAGTTTGCGGCTGAATGATGTGCTGGGAAACAAACTGCTGCTGCCCCGTGAAACGTGGAGCGACAATCCTCTCCCTTTGCTGCGGACAACAATTGCACCAGAGAAACCAGAACAGAGGGAACGCTTGTTAAACGCCTTGACAGAAATTGCGGATACCGACCCGCTTCTGCGCTATGAAGTAGACGCTGTGACCCATGAGATCATTCTCTCCTTTTTGGGCCGGGTACAATTGGAAATTATCTCTGATCTTCTGGTGGAAAAATATCAGCTCAACACAACTGCAAAAGAACCTACCGTCATCTATATGGAGAGGCCATTGAAAGCGGTAAGTCACACCATTCATATCGAAGTGCCGCCCAATCCATTCTGGGCGTCCATCGGGCTGTCCGTCACCCCTCTCCCCCTTGGCACCGGAGTGCAGTATGAGAGCAAAGTTTCCGTTGGGTACTTGAATCAGAGTTTTCAAAACGCTGTATTGGATGGTATCCGCTACGGTCTGGAACAAGGCGTGTATGGATGGAAGGTAACGGACTGTAAAATCTGTTTTGAGTATGGGCTTTATTATAGTCCGGTCAGCACTCCCGCAGACTTTCGGTCATTGGCACCTATTGTATTGGAGCAGGTGTTGAAAAAGGCGGGGACGCAGCTATTGGAACCATATCTTTCTTTTACACTCTATGCGCCGCAGGAATATCTCTCCAGAGCTTATCATGACGCACCAAAATATTGCGCGAGTATTGAAACGACCCAGGTTAAAAACAGCGAGGTGATTTTTACTGGCGAAATCCCTGCCCGCTGTGTGCAAGAGTACCGCAATGACCTCACCTTTTATACAAACGGGAGAAGCGTTTGTTTAACAGAATTGAAGGGGTATCAAATCGCCAGCGGCGAACCAGTTTTTCAGCCACGCCGCCCAAACACCCGGATTGATAAGGTGCGCCATATGTTCAACAAAATTCTCCCATCAATGATGGACTTATAAAATCCCTTTGGAACAAAGGGCGCACTTCTATACATGGTCTGCGACCATGTATCGTGCGCTCTGCGAGGCTACGGCCCGGACTTCCGAAAGTCCGGGCCGTTTGCGTCGCTCCGCTCCGTACAAGGGGCTGCGCCCCTTGCGCCGCTTTGCGGCTATCCCTGCGCCCTCGCTGGAAAGGTACATCCGCTCTGCGTCTGCACCTTTCCAGCGAGGCTAAAACCGAATACCGTTACCCTTGACCGTTTACCCGACACAGCAGGTAGACGGTCTTTTGTTTTGCCAAGAAGGAGGTCAAACACGATGGACAAGTCACGCGAAGAATTAGAGAAAGAGTATGCTGAGGCCACCGCTAAGTTGGAGCAGTACCAGCACAGAGGCCAGCGGTATGAGAACCGCATCCGCTACTACACCCAAGGCGAAAGGAAGAAGCGAAACCACCGACTTATCACCCGTGGCGGAGCGGTGGAGAGTATCGCCCCGGAGGTGCGCGGCATGAGCGAAAGGGCCTTTTTTCTTTTGATGGAAAAGGTCTTTTCCCTGCCGGAAGTTGCCGCCCTGGTGAGCCAAGCCACTGACCAGCAGGAAAGCGGATAATTGGCCCTGTTCCATCTCCACGTTACCCAGGTCAAACGGAGCGCGGGACAGTCTGTTGTCACGTCCGCCGCCTACCGAGCCGGGGAGAAATTGTATAGCGAATACTATGGCGAGGTCAGCGACTACACCCACAAGGGCGGCGTGGTCTGCACAGACATTCTCCTGCCGCCCCAGGCCCCCAACCAGTACCAAGACCGCGCCACCCTCTGGAACGCCGTGGAGAAGGCCGAGCGCGGCAAGAAAGCCCAGCTTGCATATAGCTTTGACATTGCCTTGCAGAACGAGTTTTCATTGGAGGAAAACATCGCTCTTGCAAGGCAATTTGTTTCGGAGCAGCTTGTGGGCCGGGGCATGATTGCCGACTTTGCCATCCACCAGCCGGACAAGGAGGACGGCGGTATTCCTAACCCGCACTTTCATGTTCTCTGCCCCATCCGGCCCATTGAGCCAGACGGCAAATGGGGGTGCAAGCAGCGTCGCCGCTACCGTCTGGACGAGGATGGGAACCGCATCATGGGTGAGGACGGCAAACCCCTCTTTGACGCTGTTCCTACCACCGACTGGGGAAGCCCGGAAACGCTGGAACAATGGCGGAAGGCGTGGGCCGCTATGGTCAATGCCAAGTTTGAGGAAAAGGGCCTGACCTGCCGTGTCGATCACCGCTCCTATGAGCGTCAGGGCCTTGACCTGCTGCCTACCATCCATGAGGGCGTAGCCGTCCGCCAGATGGAGGCCAAGGGCATCACCACCGACAAGGGCGATCTGAACCGCTGGATAAAAAAGGCCAACAACATTCTGCGGGATATTCGGAAGAAAATCGCCGGCCTGACAGATTGGATAAAGGCCATAAAAGAAGAATTGAGCCAGCCCCAAGCCCCGACCCTTGTTGCCCTGCTGACCGACTACTATGAGGGCCGGAACACCGGAGCATGGAGCCGCAACGCCAGGATTGGGAACCTCAAAGATTTTGCCGAGGCCGTCAATTTTCTGACCGAGAAAGGCATTGTCACTCTGGAAAATTTGGAGGCCCATATTGCCGCCCAGGGTGAGCGGGCGGAGGCCGTCAATACGTCCATGAAAGCCAAGTCCGCCCGTATGAACGAGTTGAAGGAACTGCTTCGCCTCGCCGCCCTCTACCGGGACACCAAGCCCATCTATGACGAGTGGAAGGGTATCAAGTGGAAGGGCAAGCGGGAAAAATTCGAGAGGGCGCATGAGGGCGAGTTGCGGACGTTCCACATGGCCCGCCGCAAACTGGACAAGCACCGTTCCCCTGCTGGTAAAATCCCCGTTCATGCGTGGGAACAGGAACAGGCGAGGCTTCAACAGGAGTACAAGTCCGAGTATGAGCAGTACAAGCCCATCCAGGACGATTTACGGCGGCTACAACAGGTAAAGCGCAACGCCGATGCTGCCATACACCAGCAGGAGCAAACCCAGCAGAAGCGCCGGGAGGTGGAGCGGTGAGCGACATTCCCCGACTAACCTACCAGCAGTACCGGGCCGTCCGGCGGCTGGTGCATGACTGCTGCAATTATGACGGCGGCAATTGCCTTGCTCTTGATAACGGCTGGGAACCTTGTATCTGTGTCCAGAGTATCAGCTATTCCCTGGTCTGCAAATGGTTCCGCACCGCCGTCCTGCCAACAGACAAGGGGCTGTGTGCCGCATTGCTCCACCGAGGACGGGCGCGGCCCTGTGCCGAGTGCGGGACGATGTTCGTGCCGCGCTCCAATCGGGGCAAATACTGTGACGAGTGCGCCGCCAATGTGCGCCGGAGAAAGAAAGCTGCCAGCGAACGGGAACGCCGCAGGCGTGGACATCTAGAGGCTGAAAAGCCTTGCAATCAGGGGGCTTGCGGACAGCCCTCAAAGGGGGACTGATACATTCCCCTTCCCCCGCTCCAACGTGGGCGGCAAAATGGCGCTCACGTGGATTAACTTTGATGAATGATGAAAGGAGAGCCTATGACCTACGACCCCAGCATGACGATCACCAGCACCATCCCCGCCCCGGAGGGGAGCGACAGCACCAGCAGAGAGGGCAAGGCCATCCCCCTGCCCGTGATGGCGGGCGGCAACGCTTCACCCGCCCCGGACGTACCGCCACCCGATATGGTAAAGACCGTTGGCGGTACGACCTTTGATATTTATTTCCATTTCAGCCAGACCAGCCGGGAAACCTTTACCGACAAGGTACTGCGCCTTATTCAATCCGATGTTGTAACCTCATAAAAATAATTTACTTTTTTCTCTATCCTTATTGACAAAACCCGAAAGGTAGTATCGTGGTCGAGTGTGGGAACGCACTTCTGAAAAACGGCTACAAGGTCAGGATTCTGAACACCATCAACTTCAAAAAGTCGATGCACTATAATCCGTTCAGCTATGTCCACAGCGAAAAAGACATTCTGAAACTGGTCACTACCCTTATGACCAACACAAAGGGTGAAGGCAGCGGCGGCGATCCATTCTGGGAAAAAAGCGAACGTCTTTTGCTCACTGCGCTTATCGCATATCTGCATTATGAAGCTCCTGTCGAAGAACAAAACTTTGCGACCTTGCTCGAAATGCTGAACACCATGCAAGTGTTGGAGGACGATGAAGAATACCAAAACCCGGTTGACCTGCTCTTTGAGGATTTAGGCAAGAAAAAGCCCAATTCCTTTGCCGTGCGCCAGTACAAGCTCTATAAATTAGCTGCTGGTAAGACAGCAAAGAGCATCCTCATTTCCTGCGGCGCACGGCTCGCACCTTTTGATATTCAAGAACTGCGCGATTTAACGATGTATGACGAACTGCAACTGGACACACTGGGCGACAAGAAAACGGTTCTGTTTCTCATCATGTCGGACACAGACAGCACTTTTAACTTCCTCATTAGCATGGTCTACACCCAGCTTTTTAACCTCTTGTGCGACAAAGCGGACGATGTGTACGGCGGCAAGCTGCCTATTCATGTGCGCTGTCTGATTGACGAGTGCGCCAACATCGGACAGATTCCCAATCTGGAAAAACTGGTGGCGACCATCCGCAGCCGTGAGATTTCGGCTTGCCTTGTTTTACAGGCAAAAAGCCAGCTAAAGGCTATCTACAAGGACAATGCCGATACCATCATCGGCAATATGGACAGTCAGATTTTCCTCGGCGGTTCGGAACCCGGTACGTTGAAAGACCTGTCTGAAATGCTGGGCAAAGAAACGATTGATGCGTTCAACACATCGGACACGCGCGGAAACTCACCATCTTACGGCACAAATTACTCCAAATTGGGTCACGAATTATTAAGTCGAGATGAGATTGCTGTGCTGGATGGTGGCAAGTGCATTTTGCAGCTGCGCGGTGTGCGGCCTTTTCTTTCGGACAAGTACGACCTGACCCAGCATCCGAACTACAAGCTGACCTCTGATTACAACCCCAAGAACACGTTTGATATTGAAAAATATCTGAACCGAAAAACAAAAATCCACCCCGGTGATGAGTTCATCGTGGTGGACGCTGATTCGCTCCCGCCTGCCTGACCCGGTAGGCGGTTTTATTTTACTCGGACCAGAGAGGTACACCAGCAAATCCACTTCTGCCGCAGTTCGTGGCTCAAAAATGTACGATTTCAGGTGTGTACGGACGGTCTACAATTTTTTCAAAATAAAGGAGAAACGACTATGGAATTCTTTAACTCTGCTATCGAAGTTCTTCAGAC
>ERZ791607.1529-NODE-1529-length-15838-cov-2.704999_pt1 | contig 15838 bp, 10 predicted proteins | sample MGYA00509964_ERZ791607 | MGnify/ENA primary metagenome ERZ791607 (study PRJEB30046, sample SAMN00791907) | human gut metagenome | study: EMG produced TPA metagenomics assembly of the A metagenome-wide association study of gut microbiota in type 2...
TTCTTGTTGCCGGAAAGCAAGTCGAGAGCTTCTTTCTTGACTGGAGCAGGGCGGGAGGGAGCCGGTGCGGGGGCCGGCTGGGGTGCGCGTTTCTTTTTGGAAGATCCGCCGATCAGATCCAATACTTCCTTTTTGGGTTCTTTCTCTTCTTGTTTATTAGGCATCTTGATTTAAGGTTGTTAGATGTTGAGCGCCGCGCTCAACGGTTATTGGGAGATAAGGTCCCGGGCCTTGTCCAGAATTTGGGCGGCTTCCTCTGCGGGAATGCCCATGCTTTCCGCGATGTCGGAAGCTTCAAATCCGGTGAGGGCCACCAGGTCCGTTCCGCCCATGGTCACCAGGCCCATGGCGGTTTCTTCCGGGATTTCCAATTGTTCGCTGAGGGTTTTGGCCGCAGCCTGGCATTGGCGCATGACTTCTTCGGCCGCAGCCTGGCTCTGGCGTTTTTCCGCTTCCTGGACGTCAAAGACGCGCACCTGGACATCCCAGCCCATCAGGCGGGAGGTGAGGCGGGCATTCTGGCCCCTGCGGCCGATGGCCTTGGAGAGGTCTTTGTCGTCCTGGACGATAACGAAGATTTTTCTGGCTTCCTCGTCCACGGTGATTTCCCGCGGTTCCACGGGGCTGAGAGCTTCCCGGACGAAGGTAACGGGGTCTTCCGTCCATTCCAGGATGTCCACTTTTTCATTGTTGAGCTCCCGGACGATGTTTTTGACGCGGGCGCCGCGCATGCCTACGCATGCCCCTACCGGATCTACTTTGTCGTCATGGCTGATGACGGCCACTTTGGTGCGGTAGCCGGCTTCGCGGGCGATGCCGTGGATTTCCACGGTCTGGTCGCCTATTTCCACCACTTCCGATTCAAAGAGGCGGCGCACCAGGTTCGGATGGCTGCGGGAAAGGATGACTTCCGGGCCGCGTGCTTCCGTGCGCACTTCCACCACGTAGAAGCGCATGCGGTCGCCGACGCTGTAGTCTTCATTCGGCACGCGTTCGCGGGAGGTCATGACGCCTTCGAATTTGCCGAGGTCCACAAAAATATCCCCCTTTTCAAAACGGCGGATGGTGCCCGTTACCAGATCTCCGGCGCGGTCCTTGAACTCGTCGTAGAGCATTTCCTTTTCCGCATCCAGCAGTTTCTGGAGCATGGTCTGGCGGGCGGTCTGCACCGCGATGCGGCCGAAGCCCTTGGGCGTGATGTTGGTGGGGAGCAGGTCGTGAAGCACGGCGTTTTTGTCCAGCTTGACGGCCAGGGAAAGGGGGATCTGGTTGAATTTGTCGGAATATTCTTCATCCGGCACCACTTCCAGGTCCGCAAAAATACGCACCTTGCCCTTGTCCACGTTGATTTCGGCCCTCAGGTAGTTGATGCTGCCGGAACCGGGAACCATTTTGCGGTAGGCGGAGAGAAAGGCGGACTCCAGAGCGAGGAGAATTTTTTCACGGGAGAGCCCTTTTTCCCTCTCGTAGTAGTCAATCAAAGCTTTAATATCGTTTGTCATGAGTGTGGAGGAGTGTGATGGATAGACAAAAAAGAGCGGGTCGACAGACCCACTCTCGAGTGCCTCTCGGGGTGTTTGCCTATCTAAGTAAGCACGAGGGGGAGGTTTTGGCAAGAAAAAACGCTTGTTCTATGCGGCATGCAAAAGACTGGGGATGATTCCGGAAGAAGAATTTTCCGGAGCCCTCCGGGAGGGGGCGGGACAACGGTGTTTGAGGGCTTGACGGACCCGTCAAAAACGGGAAGTATGCGCGCATGAAACTCGTCTCATGGAACGTGAACGGATTGCGGGCGGTTCTGGGCAAGGGAATGGCGGACGCCGTGGATGCCCTGGAGCCGGATGTCCTCTGCCTTCAGGAGATCAAGGCGCGTCCGGAACAGGTGAAAGACCTGTGGATTTCCTCCTGGCCGCACCAGCTCTGGAATCCGGCGGAGAAGGCCGGTTATTCCGGCGTGCTGATCCTCAGCCGGGTGCGGCCTCTTTCCACGTCCGTCGGAATCGGCTGGCCGGAGCATGACCGGGAAGGGCGCGTCTGCACGATGGAATTCGAGAGGTTTTACCTGGTCAACTGCTATACGCCCAATTCACAGAATGAACTGGTGCGCCTGCCGTACCGGGAGCAGTGGGATGCCGCGTTCCGCGAGTATGTGGCGGGACTGGCGGAAACCAAGCCGGTCGTTTTCTGCGGGGATTTGAACGTGGCCCATGAGGAGATTGACATTGCACGTCCCAAAGAGAACCGTTTTTCCGCCGGGTTCTGCGACCAGGAGCGCGCCGGGTTCACGTTGCTGCTTGAGGCCGGTTTTACGGATACGTTCCGCGCTCTGCATCCGGAGGAGCCGGGCTGGTACAGCTGGTGGTCCTACCGCGCGGGCGCCCGCGCCCGGAACATCGGATGGCGCATTGACTATTTCTGCGTTTCCAATCCGCTGGCTTCCAGGGTGAAGGAAGCCGCCATCCATCCGGATGTGACGGGGTCCGACCATTGCCCCGTCAGCCTGGAGATTGACTGCTGAGCGCGGTCTTTCAGATGATTTTCAACTGTAAAAGATTGATGATTATGGAACAGGAATTGCCGCTGCTGGTGGTTGCCACGCGCAACGCCCACAAGACCGGGGAAATCCGCGCCATGCTGGCCGGGAAATGGGAAGTGAAGGATCTTTCCGACTATCCCCAGGCTCCGCCCGTGGATGAAACGGGAGTCACGTTTACGGAGAACGCCACGCTCAAGGCGCTTTCCGCTTCCAGATGCATCCCCGGCGTCCTGCTGGCGGATGATTCCGGGCTGGAGGTGGATGTGCTGGACGGGCGTCCCGGAGTCTGGTCCTCCTCCTTTGGCGGGGAAGAAGGGAACCATGCGAGGAATAACCTCCGCATGATGGAGGAACTGCGGCGCGCCGGAGTGAAACCGGGGGACAGGCCTTCCGCACGGTTCCGCTGCGTCATGGTGCTTGCCGGGAACGGCCGCGTGCTGGCGGAGTTTTCCGGTTCCGTGGAAGGCTACATGTTGACGGAACCCGCCGGGGAAGGGGGGTTCGGCTACGATCCGCTGTTTGTCCCGGAAGGGTATGACCGGAGTTTCGCCCAGCTTCCCATGGAAGTGAAGAATTCCATGTCGCACCGCGCCCGCGCCCTGGCGCAGGTGGTGGCGTGGATGAAGGAACGCCGGGACTGAGGGGTTCTCCGGGCGTCCGGCGGCGGGGAGGTCAGTCCAGCCTGAACGCGCATATCTGGAAGGGAGCCGGTGTTCCGGTGTTCAGAAGCTGGTATTTGCCGGCGCGCCAGGAATGATGGGGCAGGCGGGACAGGAAGGCTTCCACGGCTTCCGCTTCTTCCTTTCCGCCTTCGTGGCCGGGATAGCACATGACGCTGAGAAGCCCGTTCGGGGCAATGAGGGCGGCGGCCTGTTCCAGCGCGGCCAGGGTGCATTCCGTCCTGGTGACCGTTTTTTTGTCCCCGCCCGGCAGATAGCCCAGGTTGAAGACGATGGCCTTCACGGGGCTTCTGACCAGTTCCGCCAGGCGGTCATGGCTGGCAAGATGGAGCCGGACGGAAGGGGTGAGCAGCCCTTCCTTCTCCAGACGCTCCCTGGTGGCGCGGATGGCTTCTTCCTGCACGTCAAAGGCGTGCACCTGGCCGGAAGGGCCAGCCAGCCGGGCCAGGAAAACCGTATCATGCCCGTTGCCCGCCGTGGCGTCCACGACTGCGTCCCCGGGGAAGACGACACGGCTGATCCAGTCATGAGCGCAGGTCATGGGGCGGCTGAGCAGGGAACATTTCATGACCGGGTTGTACAGAAGCTCTGCCTGTATGACAATTCGTTTATGAAATTCCGGTGCGGGAAGAATGACAGGTTGTTTTTTGGCAGGGCATGTGTTAGGAAGAGGCATAAAACCTTCTGCGTGTTCCCGCATGCGGGGATAAACCACAGACGTTGGCATGAAGATGACTGACAGACGCACTTTTTTGAAAAGGACTGCCGCCGCAGGGGCGCTGGCGGCCATATCGGACATGGATTCCCTGTTCGCCCAGGAGGCCGGAGCTCCGGCGGCTTCCGGCATTCCGGATCTGGTGGCCGTCCGCAACGGCACCCGTGCGGAGATGGTCAGGAAGGCCGTGGAGACGCTGGGCGGCATGCAGGCCTTCGTCAAGCCGGGCCAGACCGTCGTAATCAAGCCGAACATCGGCTGGAACAAGGCTCCGGAATTCGGCGCCAACACACATCCTGAAACCGTCGCCACGCTGGTGGAGCTGTGCAGGCAGGCCGGAGCGAAGGAAGTAAGGGTGTTTGACCACTGCTGCCACAACGGCGCCTATGAGGGCAGCGGCGTGAAAGAGGCCGTAGAGAAGGCCGGCGGCGTAATGGTGGACGGCGGCAATGAGAGCCAGTACGTGCAGACGGAAAACCCGAAAGCCCGGAAATTCACCTCCGCCAAGGTGCATAAGGCCGTGCTGGAGGCGGATGTTTACATCACCTGCCCGCCCCTCAAGCACCACAGCGGTTCCGAGATGACCGCCTGCATGAAGAATGTCATGGGCACCGTCTGGGACCGCGGGGCCATGCATAAGAACGACCTGCACCAGTGCATCGCGGATGCCGTGTATTTCCGCAAGCCGGACCTGTGCGTGCTGGACGCTTACATGCCCATGGTGCGCAATGGCCCCGTGGGGAAGGATACGAATGATCTGGTGGAGCGCAAAACCCTTCTGGCTTCCCGTGACATCGTGGCCATTGACGCTGCGGGCGCCGCCCTGCTGAACAAGACCGGAAAAATTCGCCATGTGCAGCTTGGGGAGGAAATGGGGCTGGGCGTCGCCGACCTTTCCAGGCTTCATATCCGCCGTATCAGCATGGCCTGACGCGGCGGCTCCTTCTCCCGTCTGCGGATGACGCGGTGGAGGGCCAACTTTCCGCCTCCGGCGGGTTTATGATAAATATGTCAGTCATCAAAGCCTTTCTCGTCAGTCCTCTGAAGTGGCTCCGCGTGACGGTGGCCGTCATTTTCTTTATTGGGATTGCATACGCTTTTCTGCACCACATTCCCGCGTGGAACGTGCCGAACATGACGGGGGGCGGAGAGGGGGTGGAAGATTCCTTTTCCCTGGCGCGGTGGCAATTGGTGCCGTCCGTGCTGGGGACCTTGAGCGGGGCCGCCGTTTCCGCCGTGATTCTGGGGGTTTTGCTGCTGCTTACGCTGCTGTTCGGCCGTGTATACTGTTCCTTCATCTGCCCGCTGGGGATTCTCCAGGATATTGTTTTCAGAATCCGCCGCTGGCTGGCGCCGAAGCGTTTCCTGAAATTCTCCCGGCCTGTGCCGTGGATGCGGTATGGGGTGCTGGCATTGCTGGCCGCCTGCTGCGTGACGGGGCTGGCCGGTCTGTCTCTGAATTGGCTGGACCCTTACAGCATTTTCGGGCGCATCATGTATGTGCTGGCATGGCCGGCCGCCATTTGGAGCAATAACCTGCTGGCGGCGGACAGTTCTTCTGCGGACCTGGTTCAAATGGATTATTTCCCCGCGGCTTTCCCGGTATTGCTGGCCTCCGCCGGCATGCTCGGCCTGGTGGCCGTCATGAGCGCCTGGAAGGGGCGCCTGTATTGCAATACGGTATGCCCCGTCGGCACGTTCCTTGGGTTGCTTTCCCGTATCTCCCTTTTCCGGCTGGGCTTTGATCCCGCCTCCTGCAAAAAATGCGGCAAATGCGTCAAATCCTGCAAGGCGCAATGCCTGAACCTGAAGGAATACAAAATAGACTCCTCACGTTGCGTGGCGTGCTACGATTGCGTGCGCTCCTGCAGTGAGGGAGGAATACGCTACCGCTGGTTTACCAGGGTCCGCCAACAGATTCCGGCCCAAAAAAAGAAGGTTCCCCCGGCTTCCGCTCCCTCTTCTTCCGCCGCGGTTCCCTCCATTGCCGGGAGTTCCCGCCGCCAGTTCCTGGAGGCTACTGCGGTCGGGCTGGCTGCGGCCGCCTTTTCCGGATGCCGGGGAGATGCCGCCCGGAAGCTGGACCCTACCCAGTGCGTTCTTCCTCCCGGAGCCGGTTCCCTGGAACGTTTTCTGGATATCTGCACCGGCTGCCAGATGTGCGTTGCCAACTGTCCCACCCATGTGCTTCAGCCCTCATACCTGCAGCTTGGCCTGAAGGGATTCATGAAACCCCGGATGGATTTTGCCACCAAATATTGCCTTTATGATTGCCACCGCTGTGCGGAAGTCTGCCCCACGGGGGCCATACGCAGGATGCCTGTTACCGCGGAAAGGGATACTGAGGGAATAACAAAAGATACTACGTGCATTGCCGTGGCCCGGTTTTACGTTTGCCGCTGCCTGGTTGCCCGGGAGGACATGGATTGCGGAGCCTGTACGGAGCATTGCCCCACCAAGGCCCTTTACACGGTGCCCTATATCGGGCGTGACGGCCAGGAGCACCGCCTGCCCAGGCTGGATCCTTCCCTGTGCATCGGCTGCGGCGCGTGCGAACACGCCTGTCCCGTTACCGCGGAACGGCCTGAGGAACGCGAACGCCGGAACTCCTGCGATCTGTGCGAGGAAAAATGCGAGTTCGGAAGGCGGCGGGAAATGCCCCCCCGGGCGCTGGTGGTCCGTGCCGTAAATCCCCAGCAGAAAGCTGTTAAAAAGTTTGAGGACAAAGCTGTGGATCCGGTGGGGGATGCGGATTTTCCGTTTTAAAAACGGCTGGCGGTGTGGAAGATGATGAAATAAACGCTCCCGGAGGCTTCAAACTTCCCTTTCGGGAGGGCTGTGTCTGTCCATCCGGTTTTTCGGGGGAATTCCGTGCAGCCCGGCTTGCGGCACGGATACGGCCGCGGGGGATGCCGAAATGAGCGGGGGCAGGAGGAGCCTGACCGCGGGAGCGTTCCCGCGGCTGGCGGGGAAGGTTCCCGGAGAGCATGTTCTCCGTTTCCGGCGGGATAGAGTGCAAATGCCCGATTTTCCTTGATGATGCGGAAGTTGATACGTTAAAGTAAAAGAACCATGTTGCAGGCGAACGGCATTACGTATGAGATAGAAACACCGGATGGTCCTTTGAAATTATTGGACAATGTCAGTTTTAATGTCCCTCGCGGTCATTTTATGGCGGTCGTTGGTCCTTCCGGCTGCGGAAAGACGACCTTATTGAAGGCGATTGCGGGCATGATTGCGGAAACGGGCGGGCGTTTTTTCTGGAATGGCCATGATTTGGCTGAAGAAGACTTTGAACCTTCGGAAATCGGGTTCGTTCCCCAGTTCAGCATTGCCTATGACCAGCTGAGCGTGGATGAGAATGTGGAGAGCGCCGCCAGGCTCCGTTGCCGGTTCAATTCCGTGGACGATTTGGACGACAGCATTGACAATGCCCTGGAGGTAACGGGAATGGAGGGGATTACGGACCGGGATGTGAAAATTCTTTCCGGCGGCCAGAAAAGGCGACTGGCGCTGGCCATGGAACTGGTATCCAATCCCCGGCTGCTGATTTGCGATGAGGTGACGTCCGGACTGGATCCCAGGTCGGAACACGATATCGTGTTCCTCCTGCATGAAATCTCCCGTTCGGAAGGCCGCATCGTCATTTCCGTCACGCACAGCCTTTCCCATCTGGACAGGTATGATTCCATCCTGGTCATGCACCAGGGCTGCGTGGCTTACCACGGTTCGCCGAAAACCATGCTGCATTACTTCGGCGTTTCCTCGCTGGAGGAGATTTACCCGAAGCTCCAGGATCGTGAAGGCCCTTCCTGGAGCCGGTCCTGGAGCAAGCACCGGGATTCCTATTATTCCCGTCTGGAACAGGAAAGGGAAAAGAAAATTCTTTCCGGGGAACTGCCGGATCCGGATGCCGTCCGTCTTGCGGAGGCGGAGAAGGAGGGGGCCTCCGGAGAATCCGGAACGGAACGGGAAAAGGCCGTGGAGGAAAACATTCCGGAAGTTCCCGGATTTTTCACCCAGTTCTTTTGCCTGCTGGGGCGGCGCTGGCGCATCTTTTTCCGCGACCGTTCCCAGTTGGTTCTTCAATTGGTCATGGTGCTGCTGTTTCCCGTGCTGGTAGCCATGTTTACGGACAAGGGCTCCGGGCAAATCGTGGGGCTTTCCGCCACGCAGGATGTCCAGACTGTCCAGAAGGATATGGAAGCCCAGCAGCTGAACATGAAGACGGGATCCGCCGTCTCCGGCATCATCATGTTTGAGGTGATTCTGCTGGGGCTGATGGGGTCCAACAATGCCGCCCGCGAGGTGGCTGGCGAACGCGCCGTCATGGAAAAGGAAAAGTATGCGGGCATGAGGCCTTCCGCCTACCTGGCGAGCAAGCTGTCCTATCTGAGCGTCCTGGTGCTGGTGCAATCCGTCTGGATGTTTGCCTTTGTGGATTTTTTCTGGGACCGTGGCGGCGGCCTGACGCATCTGCTGTTCCTGATTTTGGCGAACGCCGCCATGACTTTTGTATGCCTGGGCATTTCCGCCCTGGCCCGGAGTGCGGACCAGGCTTCCCTGCTGAGCATTTATCTGGTGGGTTTCCAGCTTCCTCTCTCCGGAGCGGTGCTGGCGCTTCCGGAATATATGGAGGATTTCATACGGCCCTTCATTTCCGCGTATTGGGCGTGGTCCGGCAGCATCTCCGCCCTGAAGGACGACGTATATCACGCCGTCAAGAATGTGCTGGATACGGACCTGACGCCCTCCCTGGTTTGTTATATTGTTCTGGGCGTGCATGTTGCGTGCGGCATTGCGGCCGCCTACGCGGGAATCCGCCGTTCGCGCTGGGAGCTTTAATTTAATGCGTGCATTTGCGGGAAGTCCGTTATATACTTCTTCCATCAAAAATTATGTCGAGACGGTGTGCAGCAAAAAAGAAAAATTCCTCATCATCCGCACTGGTTTTGACGGTCGGGGCGGCGGTTTTTGTGCTGGCCGTTATTGTGGGGATTGTCATGTTCCGAGCCGGGGAGAAGCCTCAGGCCGGGTCGGATATACCTCTGGATATTCTGGCGGCGAACGCCTCCCAGCTTTCCAATAACAACTATGCACTGGACGGAACGGTGATTGACCGTTTTCCGCGCGGCGAGTCCGAGCTTATTGCCTTCTTGTACAAAGACGCCTCCGGGCGTGAGTGCATCATTCCCGTCTGTGTTTCTGCTGAGGCCAGGAACGGACTGAACATCAACCGGGACCAGCAATACAGGATAGAGTTCCGGGTGGAAGACGTCAATCCGAAGGTGCGCGGCGTGTGCGTAGCTACATCCATTCAGCCTAAATAAACAATCTCCCTCGTCCTATGAAATGCTGTTTTTTGATGACTCTGGCCTGCGCGGTTCCTGCGCTGGGGCAGATGATGTACAACCCTCCTGCAGCCGGCGGTGCGCCTGCCGCGCCTCCTGCCTCCCCTCCCGCCGTTCAGCCGAATGCCTACCAGCCTTCCAGGCAGGGGGATGCCAAGTCCCTGTACGGCAATGAGCTGCCTTTCCTGAACCCTCAGGACGGCACGGTGACCATCAACGGAACGACGTTGAATATGGGCAGTTTCCGGGAGATTGAAGCGCGTTTCAACAAATACCTGAGCCAGCCGGAGGAGAGCACGGAAGATGCGAAGGAATATCAGAAAATTTTTGAAAAGCTCCACGAAACGCTCTCCATGCGCAAGGAAAAACTGGCGGCGGATAATGTGGTGCGGCAGGTAGTGGACCTGTTGACCGCCGCTTCCAGCAATCCGCTGGACGGAGGCGTTTCCGACGCTCTCTGCCAGGCCATTTACACCGCGTGGCAGGCCAGGAGCAATGGGAAAAACAAGGGGAAGATGCTTGAGGCGGTGGAGAGGGAAATCCGCAGCAACGCCCAGAAGATGAGCCTGATGGAAAGCGGCGTGACGGCGATTTCCGGTGCACCCTCCGGCCAGAAGGGCGGGAAAAAGGGGACTCCCTCCAATCATCCGGCGAAAAATAATCCCCGTTACAAATACCTGGAAAAGCGTGTGGTGGAGATGGAAGCCCGCAAGCTGAAGCTGGAGAGTGAACAGGTGCTGACGGTGACGGAAGCGAAAGTTGTTTTCCAGTCTACGCTGGTTCAATTGTTTGCCCAGCGGCGTTTTGACCATGTTTCCATAGGCTGCGGCGTTTACAGCCGCCTGTTCAATGACGGGGATACCAAGCTGCGGCTGGATAAAAATTCCGATGCCGCCAAGATGTTCAGCGGCACGCTGGGCGCTCCGCCCACCGTCGCTATTCTGGACAATCTTTCCCGGGAGCTGGCCCGTGACTCCGACCGGCACATGAAGGCCGTGAACAATCTGGTGGATTCCCGTCATTATGTGGATGCGCTGGAACGGCTGAACGAAGCCCTTCTGATCGGGGAATTCATGCCTGCCGTAAATACGTTTCCGTATGAGAAGAAGCAAAAGCTGTATGCCTTCAAGCGGGACGTGGAAAAGTTGTTCGAGCTGATGAACGGCAAAGATTATGAAGAAGCCCTTTCCCTGGTGGAGGCTCTTAAGAAGACTTCCAGGGATTTCAGCACGGGCCGTGCGGAATCCGCAATCAGCGCCGCCGTATTCGCCAGTGACGCCTATATTTCCCAGGGTCAGGAAGCCCTGGCCAGGGGTGACCGCGCCAAACTGGAGGAATGCCTGAAAAGCGCCATTGAAATCTGGCCGAAAAACCCCCGCCTTCTTCCGCTGCGGAACGCCATGATGGCCGCGGGTCAGCAATCCCATGCGCTGGAGGATTTCAAACGTTTCCACAAGAGTAAGAATTATCGCCGCATCTTTGACAACCAGCATGAATTTGCCGTTCTGGTGAAGGATGATCCGGAGCTCCAGAAGCAGTTTGTGGAAGATTTGGGCAAAATGGCCGTTATTGAGCGTGCCCTGGGCGCGGCGCGTCAGCGTGAAGCCATGCAGGACGTATACGGCGCCTGGGAGGAGCTTCAGCAGCTGCGTTCCAAAGACCAGGAGCTGTTCATCAATGACCAGGAGCTGAATGCCCGGTATCTGGACCTGACGACAAAGGCAAGCACGCTGGTGAATTTGCTGAATGATGCGGAAAAATGCAGGAATGAGGGAGAAGTGGGGTCCGCCCTGGGCAAGTACATGGAAGCTAAAAGGCTGTATCTGTATTCCCGGTTTGCCAAGGAGGGAATTGAGTCCCTGCTTGATGAAATTTTCCGTTGAACTGGACGGATAAATTCCGCCGCATGGCGTGCCTGTGGAGACGGAGTAATTGCTTTTCTTCCGGAACGGTGCCGTTATGCTACGGCTCATGAAGGCAGTATACCTGTGTTTGTGCATGCTGGCGGCGTTTTGTTTTCCGGCTGCGGCTCTTCCGGCGGATTGCAGCCAGGTGATTGTAGGTTCCACGGACGGGTGGAATAGTTCCCATGTGCAGTTGAGCCTTTTGGAGAAAGGGCCGCGCGGCTGGGTGATGGTGAAGGGTCCGTTTCCGGCGCGTCTGGGAAAATCCGGGCTGGTCTGGGGCAGGGGCGTCAGCCTCCCTCCCGCCGGAGGGCCGGTGAAGAAGGAGGGGGACTTGCGTTCTCCCGCGGGCATTTTTGAACTGGGAGGCGTATATGGAACCGTCCCCGCGCCGCAGAAAAAGCGTTCCATGCCGTACCGCCGCATTACGCCGCGGGACATGTGGGTGGATGACCCTGCCTCTCCCCTGTATAACCAGCACTTTGTACTGAAGCATGATCCCGTGACGCCGTGGGAGTTCAAGCAGCAGATGAAGCTGAATGATTACGCCCACAGTCTGAAACTGTTTATCCGGCATAATGCCGCAGACGGACGGCGGAAACCCGTGCCGGGTGCGGGTTCCTCCATTTTTTTCCATATCTGGCGCCGGGACGGAGGAGCTCCTACGGCCGGATGCACCGCAATGAGCGAGGAAAATTTGAGGGCCATGATTGCATGGCTGGATCCTTCCAGACATCCCCTTTATATTCTGCTCCCCGCCAGGGAATATTTGCGCCTGCGCAGAGCCTGGGGGCTGCCGTGATATTTTCAGAATCCGCCTTTGCAGGCACGCCTGTTCCGCCGCCCCGGGACGGACAGGGGAGTGGTTGAAACACTACGGATGGAAGGGCTGGTGGATGGTGCGGCTCCCGTGCCGTGCTGCACGTTCGTTGCTGCCAGGAGTTCCCTTTCCCGTAAATGCAGGAAGCCGGCCTTTGAAGAAAGGCCGGCTTCCGCATGGTAAAATGGTTATTGTTCCTGGGACTGGGGAGCGGGAGCTTCCGGCTGGAGCAGGGGAGTGGAGGTTTCCTTCACTTCCGCCATGGAACCCTGTTCTTCCCTGGGTGCGCGGTCTTCGCGGGGCTGACGGGGTTGTTCCTGGCGTTCATTGGCTCCGCTGACCAGCAGATTGCGGCCCATGAAAGGCTGGTTGTGGAGAATGTCCACGGAACGGATGGCGTCTTCCATCTTCTTCATTTCCACAAAAGCATACCCCTTGGACTTGTGGGTGCGGGGGTTGTAAATGATTTCCACGGAATTGACTTCCCCGATGCCCTTGAACACGTCCTCCAGATCGCTTTCCGTAGCTTCATAGGAAAGATTGCCCACATAAAGCCGGCGGTTGGAGACGGGCTGTTTGGGTGCGGAAACGCGATCCTGCCTGTTGCGGGCTACGCGGGTGTTGGTTTTGGCGGCGGCTTTATCCCTGGCCGCATACTTGTTATTCTTGGACGGACGAATGCCGAAGAGGCCCAGGAAACGCTGCCACAAGGAGAGTTTGGCGGGCGCTTCTTTTCTGTACTTGGGACGGTAACCGCTGGAATCGCGGCGGTCATTGCCATAGGAGCGTCCGCCCTTGTTGTAGCGGCGGCGAGCTCCCTGGCCCTGTCTTCCCTGTGTGTTGTGTTGTGACATACTTATATGCTAAGTTGGTGATTATGTTGGTGTCATGCCGGATTTATCGCTGTGTGCAGTAAATTCCATCCGGAGGATCGCCGGGACGTTCCGCTGCCATGAGAAAAGCCAGGAGTAAGGGGGCCCCATGCCCCGATCAACGGTCCATGCATGGTCTGATAGGGGGGCGATCAGGCTAGGCGCGTGACCAGTCCGGTCGATTGACGCGTATACCAATGCACAGGGAGCCGGATTCTTGCAAGCCGGTATCTCGTCATTTTAGGCTTTCTGCTCGCCCGGAGGCGGGAAGGCCGTCCGGGAGGCAGGCTTCCGTGCCGGGCATGGCTCAGAGTGAGCAAACAATTTGACAAAAAGACAAGGACGGAGCATTTTAAATGTCGGCTAATCTACATATTCTCTCGATGCTGATTCAAAATGCAGACCGTACTACCTACGGGATTAATAAGATTGTTGTTTTCGTCCTTGCGTTCGTCGTCTTCTTCGTTGTCGGATTTGTGTCCTGGCAATGGGATGGGGTCGCTCCGGAACCGTGGCGTCTGCGGACGCTGGTGCTGACGCCGCTGACGATGTCTCTGCTGCTGTATGTGTGCTGTGACCAGTTCGGCGTTTACTACCGCTGCCAGACGCTCTGGGAAAGCATCCGGCGGTTTGTGGTGGCATATGCCTGTTTTGTGGTGTTAAGCGTGATGATATGGAAGTTCTTTGTTCCCTTCTCCGCGGATGTCGGTGTCCAGACCCTGGCGTATCTGCTTACCTTTCTGGGTTCCCTCTGGCTGCGTATCAGCCGGTTCCGGGCGGAAAAAAGGCTGGTGGAGGAAGCCCCTACGCTGGTGGTGGGAACTCCGGATCATGTGAAAGAATTCCGCAGGACGCTGGAGAACAATCATGTGGACTTCAGGAATGGGCTGCTGGTCATGGCGCCTGAAGAGGTGGACAGTGCGGTAGTCAGGAATTTGTTGATTAAGAATTGCGTCAGCAAGGTGGTGTTTCTGCCGGAGGAGGTGGATTCTTCCGTGGCGCGGTGCCTGGTGGAACTGTGCGGCAAGATGGGAGTCGATTTTTACGCGAGCATGGTGGTAAGCATGCCCGCTGTGCATAAAACCTATTTCGGCGTGATTGGAGGAACAAGAATGCTGGTGTACAAATCCACCCCCATTCCCTATACCACCTCCTGGCAGTTGAAGAAAATGCTGGACTGGACGGGAGCGCTGGCGCTTCTGGTGGGAACGTCACCCCTGTGGGTGCTGGCGGCTGTGGGAATCAAGCTGTCGGATCGTGGCCCGGTCTTTTACCGCCAGAAACGTTCCGGGCTGTATGGTCGGGAGTTTGGCATATGGAAGTTCCGCACCATGTACCGGGACGCGGATAAGAGGCTGGATGAAGTGAAAGCCAAGTACGGCAATGACATGGACGGCCCTATCTTTAAGCTGGAGCACGACCCTCGCATCTTCTCCTTTGGGCGCTTCCTGCGCAAATTCAGCATCGACGAGCTTCCCCAGCTCATTAATGTGCTGAAGGGGGAAATGAGCCTGGTTGGCCCGCGCCCGCTGCCCGTTTATGAGACGGAAGCCTTTACCAGCGACGCCCACCGCCGCAGGTTGAGCGTGCTGCCCGGTGTGACGGGATACTGGCAGATTGCCGGACGCAGCAACATCCGGGAATTTGAAAAGCTGGTGGAATTGGATATGAAGTATATTGACAACTGGTCCCTGTGGCTGGATATCAAACTGCTTCTGAAAACCGTCCCGGCAGTGCTTTTCGCCCGTGGGGCAAAATAGCTTCCAGGTCTCCCTGGATTGCAGGCCGTCAGCCGTTATTGCCGGGAATTTGGAATCTGGCTGGGGTTCTCTGTCCGGTGGAACAGGCCTGTTTTAAGAATACTGCAATTCGGGAGGGGGATGAAATTGGTGTATTTTGTGGAAAATGAAGAAAATTATTGCCGGGCAGAGACTTTAATCTTGAGGTGCGGAAAGGGATGGGGCAGAATCAATCTACCATGGATTTAGTTCAGCGAGAAATCTCTAAAGAAACGGTGACTCCGTATTTCATCGAGTATTTCGGTCAGGCGCCTACTCATGTGGCAGCGGCACCGGGACGTGTGAACCTTATTGGTGAGCACACGGATTATAATAACGGTTTTGTGATGCCTATGGCGCTTGATAACCATTGTGTTGTGGCTGTGGCTCCCTCCCCCGTGGGCAAACACCGCTTTTGCGGTTCCCTGGGTGACCAGATCCATGAAATTGCGGTGGAAGATGCCTTGGTTCCCGGCGAACCATTCTGGTCCAATTATGTCCGCGGCGTTTTGGCCAACCTGCACAGGCGCGACATAGAAATCGGGCCTGTGGATATGCTGATTGACAGCAATGTGCCCCGCGGTGGCGGCCTCTCCTCCAGTGCCGCTCTTGAAGTTGCCGTCTGTACGGCGCTCGCCGCTTTTGCCGGCGTTGAAATAGATCCCAAGGAAGTAGCCCTGATCGGGCAGGCCGTGGAACATGAATTCGTGAACGTTCCCTGCGGCATCATGGACCAGTTTATTTCTGCCAACGGCAAGAAGGGCATGGCTCTCAAGCTGGATTGCGCCACGCTGGAATATGAGCTGGTTCCGATGAACAATGAGTCCGTCTCCGTGCTGGTTCTGGACAGCGCTGTGAAGCATTCCCTGGCGGACGGAGCTTATGGACAGCGCCGCAAGCAGTGTGAGGAAGCTTCTTCCATCATGGGCGTGCCCTCCCTGCGGGAAGCTACGCTGGAGCTGTTGGAATCCTTCAGGGAACAGCTTGGCGATGTGCGCTATCGCCGCGCCCGCCACGTCATTGGAGAAAATGCGCGCGTGAACGCTTTTGCGAACGCCCTTGCCCGCGGCGATTGGGATGAGGCCGGTGTAGCCATGCGCGGCAGCCATGCTTCCCTGCGTGACGACTATGAAGTTTCCTGTGCTGAGGTGGATACCCTTGTTTCACTTTGTGACCGCATTC
>ERZ791607.1532-NODE-1532-length-15820-cov-3.731113_pt1 | contig 15820 bp, 14 predicted proteins | sample MGYA00509964_ERZ791607 | MGnify/ENA primary metagenome ERZ791607 (study PRJEB30046, sample SAMN00791907) | human gut metagenome | study: EMG produced TPA metagenomics assembly of the A metagenome-wide association study of gut microbiota in type 2...
GACGACGATACATTTCAATAATTCCCCTCTCATTAGCCCCTTGGGAATTCAGACTAACATTTACCTTGTGCTTCGGATCATACTTAGCTGCCCAGATATCATACTGTTCGAAAAGCTCGGCCGGGCGACTGTTATACCAGCTGTAACCATTGCGACGTTCCACTCCGATTTCCTCCAATCGACGTCGTGGCAAACCGTCACGGTCGCAAACATAAGGTTCGCAATACTTCAAATCATAATAACGTGCCCATATCGGCCCGGCCTGCGTATCTTCTACAAGGCGGGTATCACGTACACCATGCTCTCCTGCCGACCGTTCACACCGCAAACCGGTGAGTTTATACGTATCAAACCATTTCATAGCTCCGTGGACAGCCCGCTTAATACGTGCATCAGGTTTAGGCAACGTCATAAGTAAACGCACGATGGCAGCACTCTCTGCCGAGCAATACGAGGGCAACTCATAGGCACGTGCCGAAGCCGGTTTCAAGGTTTCACGGTCGTGTTGCTGACACCATACCGTAAGCTGTCCATCAGTTACGATCTGTGTTGCCAGAATACATTCAATTCCCTTATCAAAAGCTTTCGACAGCCGTTGACGCATTGCCTTGTCGGTGAGGTCACCGTCATAAGGAAATTCAGCAGTCATAATGTCATGCAGTATTTCCAGTGTATTAACTATCGCATCATCATTAAAAGTAATATGTACCTGATATCCGCGCATTTCCGGCCAGAATTGCGGCCATCCGCCATTTTCATACTGACCGCTCAGAAGATACTCCACCGCCAGACGGAAGGCGTCACGGTAGCGCACATCCTTTGTTTGCCTGTATAAACGAGCCAGATAAATCATCTGCATGGTGGTCGCGCCATTATCAATTGTCGAATCGTTACGGCGTGACTTCTCCTTTAAGACTTGTGCTAATTCCTCATTACTCATCTTTTGAGTCATATCGATATTCTTCGGCCAACCACCGGTACAACGCTGAAACGCCAGCACCTGATTGCCTATGCGACGCGCTTCTTCAGTCTTGAAAAATTCATTGTTTGTTTCGCGTAAAGCATTGCGTCGCGGCATTTGCTGTGCCATTGCCGAAGAGAATGCCATCAGATAACCTATCAGAATAACGGCAGCATACGTCTTTCTGAAAATAAAAATCTGTTTCATGATCCCTGTTTTTATTTTGTTAGATAATTCTTTGCAAAAGAAGACATTTCATAAAACATCGAATTATAATATTCAGCTTTTCCTTTACAAATTCTGAACATAGGGTACGCTTTTTATAATTTCAGGTCTAATCATTGCAATAATTCATCAGTTTATTGGTATCTGATAACTTTTCCCGATATTTGTATGACAGAAAAATACAGATACTATGCTAAAGCCGGTCATCACCATACTACTCTATTTATTCACCCCTATGTTGTTCGGACAAAGTCTGATCAATATGAAGCACTATTCAGTACAAGACGGATTATCTCAGAAAAACGTCCATAATTTTATCCAGGATGATAATGTACCTGTTCCGGCAGATGCCGCTGCATTTACGTTATTAAAAGAACAGTTAGAAGAGGTTCTTGGCACACTGACAGAGCGTGAGCAGAAGGTACTTACACTTCGTTTTGGCCTTGAGGATGGACGCACAAGAACACTCGAAGAAGTTGGAAGAGAATTTAATGTCACCCGTGAACGTATTCGTCAGATTGAGGCGAAGGCACTGCGTAAGCTGCGTCATCCAAGCAGAAGCCGCAAGTTAAAGGATTATCTGGAGTAAGATGGTAAAGATATCAGACAGATTAAAAACGGCGGCTTCGTTGATCCGGGAAGGTGCGGTGCTTGCAGACGTGGGGACAGATCATGGTTATGTTCCAATCTACCTGTTAGAGCAAAAGAAGATCAAGAGCGCGATCGCAATGGATATCAATAAGGGACCACTGGAACGCGCAAGGGAACATATTCATTTATATGGTATGGATGCATACATACAGACCAGGCTTTCGGATGGAGTCGCAGCACTGGAAAAGGGCGAGGCGGACTCCATACTGGTTGCCGGTATGGGTGGCGGGCTTGTGATACATATCTTAGAAGAAGGAAAAGATATCTGTCAGGCGGCGGGAGAACTGATCCTGCAGCCCCAATCGGAACTGTGCAGTGTCAGGGAGTATCTTGCCGAAAATGGATATGTGACGGAAGCAGAGCGCATGGTATTTGAGGATGGCAAATATTATCCGATGATGCGTGTACACTATCAGGCAGAGAAAAACGAAGATGCAGATAAAGCAATAAAAGATATGGAAAACAGTAAAGAGCAGAAAAAAAGCAGATATAAGGTCGAATGTTTATACGGCAGATATCTGCTTATGGAAAAAAATCCGGTACTGCATCAATATCTGGTGAAAGAACGCCAGGTGTTTGAAAACATTCTGGACAATCTTTTTAAACAGCCTGAATCAGAAAAAATAGCCGTGCGCATGGAAGAGGTAAAAGAAGCGCTTGGTTATAATGAAGCTGCGCTTGCATATTATAGAACGTGAGCTGTTATTGATGGAAACGAGGCTGCGTAGAAAAGCCGGTTTCTGTCAGAAGGGGCGGACAGGAAAAATGACAGCAGGCGAAGAGAATGGAGACCTTGTATATGGGAGAAGAACAGATCGTTGTAAAAATCGGGGAGAAAGAAAAAACATATCCGGCAGGAGTCAGTTTCTTAAGTATAGCACAGGAATATCAGGATCAGTATGAGGATGATATCGTGCTTGCACTGTATAATAACAGACTGCGCGAATTAAAAAAGACCATAAAAAAAGACGGCGAATTGTCTTTTCTTACAACGTCTGATAAGACCGGAAAGCGTGCATACCGCAGAAGTGTTACGCTGCTGATGCAAAAAGCAGTTTACAATCTGTGGGGCAGAGAGCATATTGGCGTTTATGTCAGATATGCCATCGGTCAGGGATATTACTGTGAACTGATGAAAGACGGGGAAAGCTGTAAGATCACGGAGACAATGATCGGGGCATTGAAAAAAGAAATGTACCGTCTTGTGATGGCGGACCTGCCAATCGAAAAATACAGTATGAATACGGATGAGGCAGTAGCTTTGTTCCATGAACTTGGAATGAAAGATAAAGAAAAACTGTTTCGCTACCGCCGCAGTTCCAGGGTAAATATTTACGAACTGGATCATTATAAGGATTATTTTTACGGGTTTATGGTACCGTCGACCGGATATTTGAGATATTACGATGTGACAGCATATCAGGATGGTTTTGTTCTTTTATTTCCGGGAAAAGAGGCGAAAAAAGTTTCTGAATTTGTGCCGTCGGATAAATTATTTTTCACGTTAAAACGTTCAAGAGACTGGGGAAAACTGCAGCAGATTGATACGATCGGTGCACTCAATGATGCCATTGCAGCGGGAAAAACGCAGGAGATGGTCTTGACACAGGAAGCATTGTTTGAAGAGCGTATCGGTGCACTTGCGGAAATGATCGTTAAGGAAGAGGGAAAGAAATTTATCATGATCGCGGGACCTTCTTCATCCGGAAAAACGACTTTTTCACACCGCCTGTCCATACAGCTTGCAGCAAAGGGATTAAAACCGCATCCGTTTCCGCTTGATGACTATTATGTGGATCGTGATAAATGTCCGCGTGATGAAAATGGTGAACTTGACTTTGAATGCCTGGAATCACTGGATGTAGAGCTTTTCAACCATGACATGAATGAACTTCTGGCAGGAAAAGCAGTCAATCTGCCGATCTTTAATTTTAAGACCGGAAAAAGAGAATACAAAGATAAGATCATGCAGTTAGGAAAAGATGATGTGTTAGTCATTGAGGGGATCCATGGACTGAATGATAAATTGTCCTATTCCCTTCCGGTGGAGAGCAAATTTAAGATCTATATCAGCGCACTAACACAGCTAAATATCGACGAGCACAACTATCTGCCGACCACGGATGGAAGGATGATCCGCCGTATTGTGCGCGATGCAAGAACAAGAGGTACCTCAGCGAAAGAAACGATCGCTATGTGGGATTCCGTGCGCCGCGGTGAGGAGAAGAATATTTTCCCATTTCAGGAGGGAGCGGATGTGATGTTTAATTCCGCATTGATCTATGAACTGGCAGTATTAAAGATATATGCCGAACCGCTGCTTTTTGCGATCGACAAGGACTGTCCGGAGTACCTTGAGGCAAAGCGTCTCTTAAAGTTCCTGGATTATTTCCTTCCGATGTCTCCGGATGGAATCGGGCAGAATTCCATTATCCGTGAATTTATCGGCGGTTCGTGTTTTAATGTGTAAAACATGGAAAAAACCTTGCCTCGGCAGGACTAAGAGAAAATAAGAAAATCAGGCTTGCACAAATAAGAAAAAAAGTGTATAGTTAATCGGGTGTCATGCTGGCAGAATGTGCCGGAAGACAAATGATGGATTTAAGTAGGACAAATGATCGCGGCCCGTTTATCGGGGTGAGGAAAGTCCGGGCTTCACAGGGCAGGATGCCGGATAACGTCCGGTAGAGGCGACTCTAAGGATAGTGCAACAGAAATATACCGCCCGGTATATGCCGGGTAAGGGTGGAAGGGCAGTGTAAGAGACTACCGCCTCTCTGGTAACAGAGGGGGCATATGTAAACCCCATCCGAAGCAAGACCGAACAAAAGCGTTGACGTGGCCCGCCAGCTTTAGGTAGGTTGCTTGAGGCGGCTGGTAACAGTCGTCCTAGATAGATGATCATTCCGACTGTGGCTTGCTGCAGTTTAGACATAACCCGGCTTATCGTTCTGCTTAAATCAGATATCAATAGATAAGAAGATATCCATATGTGGAAATATAACCAAAATCTAAAATGTTTCTTAAAAGACAATAGGAATGTTGACGTTTGTGAGTATTGGGTTTACCATAGCGTCATGGACAAAAAACGGTGCCAGAAAGGTGCCGTTTTTCCGTACATAAATAAAAATGCGATTGACGGGATACATGCAGTTATATAAGGCTGCATGTGATTACACGCGGTTGTATCTGGGTAGAAAGGGATGTCATAGATGAAAGAAAAATTACGACAGTTTATGATCGGCAGATATGGAGTGGACGATCTTTCACGGGCACAGATTATCGTGTCGATGGTTCTGTTACTTGTATCCACATTTTTATCTGCATTTTTCCGGGTAAATATTTTATACTGGCTTGGCCTCGCATTGTTAATTTATTCCTATTTCAGAATACTCTCACGGAATGTGTCAAAGCGTTACGAAGAGAACCAGAGATATTTAAATGCGAAATACCGGGCAGTGGTAAAGAAAAACAATCTGAAAAAACGCTGGGCACAGCGCAGTACTTACCGTTTCTTTAAATGTCCGCAGTGTAAGCAGACAGTCAGGGTGCCGAAGGGAAGAGGAAAGATCTGCATTACCTGTCCAAAATGTAAAACAGAATTTATTAAAAAAAGCTGACAAAGGAGAAAGGCCTTGTGTTTGGTTATATCAATATCAATCAAAAAGAGCTGACGGAAGAAGGCAAAAAAGCATATCAGGCATATTACTGTGGGCTTTGCAGACAACTGAAATCAAATTGTGGAACCAAGGGACAGATGCTGCTTGCATATGATATGACGTTTCTGATTGTTCTGCTGACCGGTTTGTATGAACTTCCGAATGAAAAAACAAAGTTTACATGTGCGCTGCATCCGACGCAGAAGCGTATTGCATGGATCAATGACGCCACAAAATATGCGGCGGATATGAATCTGATCTTAGCGTACCACAATCTGATTGACGACTGGAATGATGACAGGTCGTATACCAGGAAGGCATTTGCAAAAATGCTGGATAAGGATTATACTCGTATCATGTCAAAATATCCGAGACAGGTAGGTGCCATTGAGGAATATATGAAAAAGACCGGGGATGTTGAGAAACACCAGGAGACAAATCTTGATCTCGTTGCCGGTCTGACCGGAGAGATGGTTGCGGAGGTGTTTTGCTGGAAGGAAGACGAATGGGCAGAGGAACTCCGCACGATGGGATTTTACATGGGAAAGTTTATCTACCTGATGGATGCGTACGAGGATTATGACAGGGATAAGAAGAAAAACTGCTATAATCCGCTCACATTTGTTCAGGAAGAACAGGCGCAGGATCTTGATACCTGGTGCCGGCTGCTTTTGACAAGTATGATGTCAGAGTGTGCGAAATCGTTTGAGCGTCTGCCGATTCTTTTGCATGCGGATATTCTGCGCAATATCCTGTATTCGGGTGTGTGGTCGAAATATGAATATCTGCAGATCAAAAAACGCAGGATTGAGGAAAAAGCAAAGAAAAAAGAGCATAAACAATGAGGTTTGATTTATGATGGATCCATATCAGGTACTTGGTGTGTCACGAAGTGCCTCCGATGAAGAAATAAAAAAAGCATATCGTTCCCTAAGCCGCAAGTATCATCCGGATGCCAATGTCAATAATCCGAACAAGGCACAGGCGGAGGAAAAGTTCAAAGAAGTACAGCAGGCGTATGACCAGATTATGAAAGAAAAGCAGCAGGGAAGCGGCTATGGATATAATTCAGGAAACAGTTACGGATATGGGGGTGGACAGAGTTACCATTATAATCAGAGTACTGAAAATCCGAAGCTGCAGGCTGCTGCAAATTACATAGCAAACCGCTGTTATGCAGAGGCACTTAATGTTTTAAACGGAATTCCTTTCTCTGAGAGAAGTGCACGCTGGTATTATTACAGTGCCATGGCAAATCAGGGGGCAGGAAATAATATCATCGCAAAAGAGCATGCCGCGCGTGCAGTGGAGATGGAACCAAGCAATTTTGAATACCGGCAGTTCCTGCAGCATTTAGAGTATGGCGGAACATGGTATACGAATATGGGAAGCAGCTATGACAGACCTTATTCGAGTGCGGGTAACTGGTGTCTTAGCATGCTGTTTTTAAATATGCTCTGTAACTGCTGTTGTTTAAGGCCGTTTTAGAAGCGGGATAAAGTCTTGCCACGGAAAAACATAAAATACTGGAACGAAAAATACTGCCGGATTGATGGATCCGGCAGTATTTTTTATTCCAGTATTTTATTGTTAACGGCGGTTTGGATTTGTATATTTTTCCTCACAGTATTTGCAGCGGTATACTTCTTTTTCCGGGTCGGTCAGAATAAAAATCTGATCTAATTCCTGTTCGATTGAAGTGATGCAGCGTGGATTTTTACATTTGATCACGTTTTTGACCTGCTTTGGAAGACGAAGTTCTTTTTTGGAGACAATCTTGTCATTCTGGATCACATTGACGGTAATATTATGGTCAATAAAGCCTAAAATATCAAAGTCGAGTGCATCGATCGGACATTCTACCTTTAAGATGTCTTTTTTCCCCATTTTGCTGCTCTTGGCATTTTTGATGATCGCAACCGGGCAGTCGAGCTGGTCTAATTTCAAATCATGATAAATCTGCAGGCTCATGCCTGCCTGAATATGATCAAGGACAAATCCCTCATGGATTCCACTGATATTTAACATTGTTCTCCTCCTTATTCAACCTTAATTTCAAGCAGCGTTAAGATCAGCGCCATGCGCACATAGACAGCATACTGTGCCTGTTTGAAATAAACAGCTCTCGGATCGTCATCTACTTCTACGGAAATTTCGTTGACACGTGGCAGCGGATGTAAAACGATCATGTCTTCTGGAGCAAGCTCCATTTTTGCTTTGGTTAAGATATAGAAATCTTTTAAGCGGACATAATCTTCCTCGTTGAAGAAACGTTCTTTCTGGACTCTGGTCATGTAGAGGACATCAAGCTGTGGGATGGCATCCTCTAAACGCTCAACCTCAGTAAAAGGAACGTTGTTGGCACGCAGGACATCTTCGCGGATATAGCTTGGAATACGCAGTTCTTCCGGTGAGATCAGTACAAATTTAATGCCTGGATAACGGATCAGGGCACTGATCAGGGAATGGACGGTACGGCCAAATTTTAAATCACCGCAGAGTCCGATCGTCATATTGTCAAGACGTCCTTTTAAGGAACGGATGGTAAGTAAATCGGCTAATGTCTGGGTTGGATGCTGATGACCGCCGTCGCCGGCATTGATAACTGGAATTCTTGATTTCTGGGAAGCTACGAGAGGTGCACCTTCTTTTGGATGACGCATTGCGCAGATGTCTGCGTAACAGGAGATAACTCGGATTGTATCGGAAACACTTTCGCCTTTGGATGCGGAACTGGAATCAGCACTGGCGAAACCTAAAACAGAACCGCCAAGATTTAACATGGCAGCTTCAAAACTTAACCGGGTTCGTGTACTTGGTTCATAAAAACAGGTGGCTAATTTTTTGCCTTCACATGCGTGTGCATATTTGTTCGGGTACTTCTCGATATCATTGGCAAGGTCTAAAAGCCTGTCTAATTCATCGACGGAGAAGTCCAATGGGCTCATTAAATGACGCATATAAATCCTCCTTATGTGATGCTGACTTTTTTCAGCATTTTTTCTATCATATAATAATCACCATCTGATTTCAAGAAGAAAAAAATTTACGTTATATTGATAAAATATGCGTCCGTTTTCAGATATTTTCAGACAGGGAAGGTTATATATCAGTAATTGAAAATAAAAATTTCAGGGGGATTCCGAGGTGTTACACCGGATGAGAATGCGCTCAAATAAAAGTCCGGCAGCCATCCACAAGGGAGCATAATCGAGTCGTATGACCCCGTCTATGTTTGTTTTGGCATGACTGTAATCCCAGGGGCACATGCCGTGGCGTTTTAAAAATGTGCCGCTGATGTATTCAAAAGAAAAAATGCCAACGGAATAGATACAGCCGCGAAGAAGTGCCGGAAGATTTTTGATACTGTGGTACAACGGTGCAATTACGGCAGCAGTCCCGTAGATGGGAAACATCCATACGGATGTCCGCCCAATCAGACGTTTATCCTGTTTCAAAAAAGAGCCTGTGGAGGTAAAAAGAATCTCCATGCACCAGCCGGTCAGTCCGCAGACAAAGAAGTTTTTTGTAATCATATTTGCATGTCCCTTTTATATAAAATCATGGTATCAGTATGTCACACGGAATTTAAAAATATGTAACATTTTTCTAAAATAAAAGCGGAAAACTTGTAAAAACAGGCGTTCTGTCATATAATAAAAAAAGTGTATTCTTGAGGAAAGAGAATGCGGTTAGATCAATTACTCAAACATTTTTCATACGAAAGCGTGCAGGGGAGCCACGACCTTATCATTACGGATATCTGTTATCATTCCGGAAAAGTAAAGCGGGGGTCCCTGTTTGTCTGTATAAAGGGGCAGTACACGGATGGACATGATTATATTATGGATGCGGTAAAAGCGGGGGCATTTGCAGTGGTGGTGGATGAAAGCTGTATGGTAAATGTCCGCTGGGAATGTTTCATTTACACAGAACATGGAAAAGTGCGCGTGCATGAACTCGTGCGCAATTACGGTATGGCTGTGATAGGTGTGAAGGATACCAGGCAGGCTCTTGCGCAGATTTCGGCTGCATTTTACGATTACCCGGCAAAAAAGCTTAAGATCATCGGGATCACCGGAACAAAAGGAAAGACGACGACGGCGTTTCTTACGGCAGGAATTTTAAAAGAAGCGGGATACAAGACCGGCATGGTAGGTACGATATGGACATATAACGGGAAAGATGTAAAAAAGGCCGGACATACGACACCGGAATCTAGCGACCTGCAAAGAGAATTAGCGCAGATGGTAAGCAACGGATGTGTGTGCTGTGTGATGGAGGTATCCTCACAGGGAATCAAGATGCAGCGTGTGGAAGGGATTTTTTTTGATATCGGGGTGTTTTTAAACATTGAACCGGATCATATCGGACCGGGAGAACACGCATCATTTGCAGAGTATCTGTACTGTAAAAGCCGGCTGCTTCGGCAGTGTCAGGCAGGAATTGTCAACCGTGATGACCGGAATACGGAAAAAATACTGTTTGGTCATACCTGTGACATAGAAACTTTTTCCGTGCTGGGAGAAAACGGTGTGGATGCCCCGGGACAAAAGGCGGATATCGTGGCAGAAAGGATCACTTTTTCCATGAAAGAAGGAAGGTTATACAGCCACTTTTTTACGGATGGAAAAGAAGAATTCCTATTGCAGATGCCCGGAATTTTTAATGTTTCCAATGCGTTAGCTGCGATCCTTGTGGCACGTCATTTTAAAATAGCACAGGATGTGGTAAAGGATGCACTGCAAAGACAGACTGTGCCGGGGCGGTGTGAAAACGTCAGGATATCAGATAAATTTGTATTTCTGGTCGATTATGCACACAATGAGATGAGCCTGCGCAATCTGCTTGGAACATTGCGGGGCTTTGATCCGGGGCGGCTTGTCGTGATCTTTGGCTGTGGGGGCAACCGCTCAAAATTAAGGAGAGGCAGGATGGGTGAGACAGCGGGAAGACTCGCGGATTTTACGATCCTGACATCCGATAATCCAAGGTGGGAAGATCCGGAACTGATCTTAGATGACATTGAGAGCGGGATAAAGGGTACGAGAGGGGCATACATACGCATTGCTGACCGGAGAGCAGCGGTGGCATATGCATTCGATCATGCCAGGGAGGGCGATATTATCGTCCTCGCAGGAAAAGGGCATGAGGACTATCAGGAGATCGGTGGTGTCCGTTATCCGATGGAGGACAAAGAACTGGTAAAGAAAGCAGCAGAAGGACGTGGCAGATAGAAAGAAAGGCATGGAAATTGGAATGGCAGAATATGCAAATATCATTGTGGATATTTATCAGGGAAAATTAGATAAGACGTTTCAATACCGGGTGCCGGAGAGACTAAGGAGTACAATCGCAGTTGGTATGCTGGTAGCAGTTCCGTTTGGATCAAGAAAAATGCAGGGTTATGTGATCGAGCTGACGGATGTCTGCGAGTATGAGGAAGATAAGATCAAAGAGATTCTTTCGATTGTAAAGGGCGGTGTCCTGATCGAGTCGCAGATGATCGCCCTTGCAGGATGGATGAGGGAAAACTATGGCGGCACCATGAATCATGCCTTAAAGACAGTACTGCCGGTCAAAGAAAAAAAGAAGGCAAAAGAACAGAAAACGATAAGACTTGCACTGCATCCGGTCGAAGCGAAAAATGAGCTTGCGGAATGCGAGAGAAAGCATAAAACGGCAAGGGCAAAACTTCTTGTGGCATTGTTAGAACAGCGGGAGTTAGAGTGGGAGACGGCAACGCAGCAGATGTCTGTTTCCGCGTCCGTGATTCGTGCGATGGAGGAAGCCGGTATTGTAAAAGTGGTGCGTAAGACCGCATACCGCAATCCGGTCGGCGGTCTTGATCCGTGCGGGGAACAAAAGAAGCTGAATGAGGAGCAGCAGAATGTCGTCTCGAAAATTACGATGGAGTACGATGCAGGTGAGCGGAAGACTTACCTGATCAAGGGTGTCACCGGAAGCGGAAAGACGGAAGTCTACATGGAACTGATTGCACATGTGCTTGCGCAGGGAAAACAGGCGATCGTTCTGATCCCGGAGATCGCACTGACGTATCAGACTGTCATGCGGTTTTACAGGAAGTTCGGAGACCGGGTTTCAATTATGAATTCCAGGCTTTCTGCGGGGGAACGTTATGATCAGATGATGCGTGCAAAGCGGGGAGAGATCGATGTGATGATCGGTCCCCGCTCTGCCCTGTTTACACCATTTCCGAATCTTGGACTGGTGGTGATCGACGAGGAACATGAGCCGACTTACAAAAGTGAGCAGATTCCCAGGTATCATGCACGGGAAACTGCGATCCAGAGAGCAAAAGAAGAGGATGCAAGCGTTGTCCTTGGAAGTGCGACGCCCTCAATGGAGGCGATGTACCGGGCGAGGAAGGGTGAGTATGTTCTGTATGAAATGCGGCATCGTTCCAGAATGCAGCAGATGGCAAAGGTGTATACTGTAGATATGCGGGAAGAACTGAAGAACGGGAATCATACGATCCTGAGCGGGAAGCTGCAAAGTCTGATGGAAGAGCGGCTGGAGCGGGGAGAGCAGATCATACTGTTTTTGAACCGGCGTGGATATTCGGGATTTGTGTCCTGCAGGGAGTGTGGACATGTGATCCAGTGTCCACACTGCAATGTATCCCTTTCCGTTCATAAAGGAGGGAAAATGGTCTGCCATTACTGTGGATATGAGCAGCCGAAGATTCGGGTCTGCCCGGAGTGCGGGTCCGGTTTTATCGGAGAATTTAAAGCCGGAACGCAGCAGATCGAGGAGATGGTGAGACGACGTTTCCCACAGGCAAAAGTCCTGCGGATGGATATGGATACGACGAAAAAGAAAGATGCACATACAAAAATTCTTTCAGCATTTGCCAATGAAGAGGCGGATGTGCTGGTAGGAACGCAGATGATCGTAAAGGGACATGATTTCCCGAATGTGACGCTGGTGGGGGTGCTGGCAGCAGATCTGTCATTGTATACCGATGATTACCGTTCAGGGGAACGGCCCTTTCAGTTGCTGACGCAGGCAGCAGGACGTGCCGGAAGAGGGATGCGGGAAGGAGAAGTGGTCATTCAGACTTATTCTCCGGAGCATTATGCGATCAAAGCTGCGGCGGCACAGGACTATGAAGCTTTTTATGAGCAGGAGATCCGGTACAGGGAGCTGCTGGGGTATCCTCCGGCAGAAGAACTGATGGCTGTGCTGGCGGCAGGAGAAGATGAAAGGCTTCTGGAGACGGGATGTAAGTATTTGAAAGAATATGTCTTAAGGATCAAAGGAAAAGCACCACTGGAAGTGATCGGTCCGGCAAGTCCGGGAGTAGATAAGATTAAAGATATTTACCGCCGGGTAATCTATATTAAAGCACCGGAATACAGAACGCTGATCCGGGTAAAAGATCTGATGGAGCAGTATATTGAGATCAATTCAGGCTTTGCAAAGCTGAGGATCCAGTTTGATTTTAATCCGATGAACCTGTGAGAATAAAAGAGAAATATTGGCGTAGAAGCGACAGATCCTGTCGGACAAAAGTCATCGATTAAGATAAGGTAAAATTAAGATAAGGTAAGATTAAGAAGGAGAAGGTTATGGCAATCAGAGAAGTAAGAGAAATCGGGGATGAAATTCTCGGAAAGCAATGTAAAGAAGTAAAGAAAATGACCATCAGGACAAAGATTCTGATTGGTGATATGCTGGATACGATGTATGAAAAGATGGGAGTCGGTCTGGCAGCACCACAGGTAGGAATCCTCAAGCGGATCGTGGTGATCGATGTAGGCGAGGGACCCATCGTACTGATCAATCCGGAGATCATCGAGACTTCCGGTGAGCAGACCGGAGAAGAAGGATGCCTGAGTGTTCCGGGAAAATGGGGCATTGTGACACGTCCGAATTATGTGAAAGTACGGGCATTGAATGAAGAGATGGAAGAATTTGAAATCGAGGGAGAAGGACTTCTTGCAAGAGCATTCTGCCATGAGATCGATCATCTTTCAGGGCATCTTTATGTGGATAAGGTGGAAGACGGACTGCATGATGTAGAACCGGTGGAGGAACCGGAAGACTGAAAATCTCTGAAATACAGACATTGCAGAGAAGAATAAAAAAAGGGAGGATCATGATGAAGATTATCTTTATGGGAACGCCGGATTTTTCAGTGGGAACGCTGGAGGCACTGATCGAAGCAGGACATGAAGTGTGTCTGGTGGTAACGCAGCCGGACAAGCCGAAGGGGAGAGGCAAAGAAATGCAGCCCACACCGGTGAAAGCAGCGGCAATGAAGCATGGAATCCCGGTGTATCAGCCGAAGAAGATCAGGGATCCTGAGTGTGTGGAAGAATTAAGAAAATATCAGGCAGATGTTATGGTTGTGATTGCATTTGGACAGATCCTTCCAAAGTCAATTCTGGAAATGACACCATATGGGTGCATCAATGTGCATGCCTCACTTCTTCCAAAGTACCGTGGTGCAGCACCGATCCAGTGGGCGATCATCAACGGAGAAAGTGTGACCGGAGTAACGACCATGCAGATGGATGAAGGACTGGATACAGGAGATATGATCCAGAAGACGGAAGTTGAGATCACACCGGACGAGACCGGTGAGTCACTGCATGATAAACTGGCAGCTGCAGGTGCGGCATTATGCGTGGAGACGCTGAAAGCAGTGGAAACACATACAGCAACCTTTGAAAAGCAGGGAGAAAGTCCCACCGCTTATGCACGGATGTTGGATAAAAAGCTTGGAAATATCGACTGGAGCAGATCTGCCGTTGAGATCGAACGGCTGGTTCGTGGTTTAAATTCCTGGCCAAGTGCCTATACTCACTGGGACGGAAAGGTGATGAAGATCTGGAAAGCGAAAGCAGAGCCGGGAGCGGGTGTGCAGGCAGGCGGAACAGAGACAGAAAAGTTTCAGGGAGAATCACAGACAGTGGCAGGAACTGTCGTTGCAGTGGAAAAAGACAGCTTTACAGTACAGACAGGTGAAGGACGACTGAAGGTGCTGCAGCTTCAGATTCCGGGGAAAAAGCGGATGGATGCGGATGCATTTTTAAGAGGATATAGCCTGAAGCCGGGAACTGTATTTACAACAGAAGCATAGAGCAGGAAAATGGACAGAATTTAAATTCAGGAGGCAGAGAAGATGTTCTACTATTATTATGACTGGACTTATATATTAGTACTGATCGGTGTGGTATTAAGCCTTTTGGCATCGGCAAAAGTAAAAAGCACGTTTGCAAGATATTCTAATGTACGCAGTTATTCAGGCATGACGGGAAGGGATGCGGCAGAAAAGATTTTGCATCGGAACGGCATTTATGATGTACAGATCATCCATATTTCAGGAAATCTGACAGATCATTATAATCCAACGAACAAGACACTGGCATTATCAGATCCGGTTTATCATTCGACTTCCGTTGCAGCAATCGGTGTCGCAGCACATGAATGTGGTCATGCAGTGCAGCATCAGGTAGGGTATGCACCGCTTTCTGTCCGTTCTGCTTTAGTGCCGGCGGCAAATTTTGGTTCTATGATCTCGTGGCCATTGATCATCATTGGACTGATGTTCAACGGGCAGATGTCCGCAATGCTGATCAATCTGGGAATCCTGTTGTTCTCACTGGCAGTCCTTTTTCAGATTGTGACTTTACCGGTAGAGTTCAATGCGTCACACCGGGCAGTAAATGTCCTGGAGACGGCAGGAATGTTGCATCCTGAAGAAATCAGCGGTGTGAAGAAAGTACTGGGAGCAGCGGCACTGACGTATGTGGCAAGTGCAGCGGCACAGATTTTACAGTTATTACGTCTTCTGATCCTTACAAGAGGACGCAGAGACGATTAAAGTGCAGAACAGAAATGCTGGAGGAAAAAGATGGGCAGACAGGTCAATGAGCGGGAAATCGTTCTCGCAGTATTGATGGAAATAACAGAAAATGGAGCATACAGCCATAAAATTCTCGGAGAGGTACTGTCGAAATATCAATACCTTGAGAAGAAAGAGCGTGCGTTTATTACCAGGGTGACCGAGGGAACGCTGGAGCATCTGATTGAGATTGATTATATTCTGGATCAGTTCTCGAAAGTAAAAGTGAAGAAGATGAAACCGGTGATCCGCAATATCCTGCGCTGTGCGGTCTATCAGATCAAATACATGGATCAGGTTCCGGATTCGGCAGCATGCAATGAAGCAGTCAACCTTGCTATCCGGAAAGGCTTTAAGAACCTGCGGGGATTTGTAAATGGGGTACTTAGAAATATCGCGCGAAACATTGATAAGATTGCGTATCCGGAGAATACAGAAGAATTTCTCTCA
>ERZ791607.1541-NODE-1541-length-15710-cov-2.365953_pt1 | contig 15710 bp, 6 predicted proteins | sample MGYA00509964_ERZ791607 | MGnify/ENA primary metagenome ERZ791607 (study PRJEB30046, sample SAMN00791907) | human gut metagenome | study: EMG produced TPA metagenomics assembly of the A metagenome-wide association study of gut microbiota in type 2...
ACAAAATGCTTCGGCATACAGGTGATGCGGTTTTTCTGATATCCATTGATAAAGGCAATACCCATTTCGGAAATAAGGTAAGGGTCTTCACCAAAGGTCTCTTCTACACGTCCCCAGCGAAGTTCACGGGCAATGTCCAGTACGGGCGAGAGAATCTGATGGATACCAATTACTTTGGCTTCCTCTCCCGCAGCTTCGGTCATGCGCTGGATCAGAGCAGGATTGAAGGTACTCCCCTGCGCCAAAGCGTGCGGAAACAGCGTACAATTATTTTGCAGGATTCCCTGAATGCCTTCGACAGAAGTAATAATGGGGATTCCGAGCCTTGTTTTCGTCAGCATGTACTGTTGCAGTTCTTTGTACATGGCAGCACACTCGGCGGCAGTCGTACCCATTTCGTGGGTACAGCCATAACTCTCACCGTTGAATATACGGTCTATCTCGTCCAGACGGCCTGCGCCCCGGTTCTGCAATTGCAGAACCTTTTCACGCAGTGTCATCCGTCCCATCAGGTCGTCTACACGCTTCTCGATGGAAAGTGATTTATTCTTATAAGGTGGTACCTCCGTCTTTCCGACAGCCTGTCCCGAAAGGGTAAGCAGGCATAAAGTTACAGCACAAGTTATATTTCTCAGTGTCATAGCAAGTTAGTTATTATAAGGTGTAACCAGTAATTTGTAAGAACCGCCTTTCAACAAAGACTTGTCAAAGTTAATAGTAATCTCTTTATTTTCACCCGGCATCAGCGTAAAATAATTATCATTCATGATAGCCGGAAGAATACGTTCACCGTCAACTGTGCGTACAGCCTGTACGTGTACGGCAAAAGCTACACTCTTGGCAGACTTAGGCAGTCCGATTGTTGCACGGATTTCCGCCTTCTCTCCCTTCTGTTCCATTTTGGAAGAAACTTTCAGTTCGGCCTTCGGAAGTTGGTTCAGAGCAGTGAAGTCTCTGCGGTCATTTCCTCTCCAGTAGTTATTTTCCGAAATCAGTTTACCGTTCTTATCCTTCAGTTTCAGACGGATGAAATGTACATCGCTCAAACCTTCGCTCTTACCGGTTCCTCCCAGCACATCGAAGCTCCACAGAGAATATCCGTACCACCAGCCTCTCTTGAACCCGAACATACGTACATAACGTGCATCCTTTTCGGGGAAAGTAATCAGCTCCACACCACCGATTCCATTTTTCGTGCTGTAAGCCTCTTCCCACTGCTGGGCGTCATTCGATACCTGAATCTTGTATTCCTTTCCATAAGATGCCTCCCAGTCGAGACGGACACCGCCAACGGGTTGTACCTTGCCCAAATCAACATATATCCACTCGTTATCACGGTAGGCACTTGACCAGCGGGTATCTTTCTTTCCATCCACAGCCATTGACGGGTCGCCTTCGGAAGTAGAGGAAACAACTACTTTCTGATTCAATCCCAGGTTCGGTCTTTCCTTATTAAAGTCGATGGTAAAACACTCCAGCGTACTATTGGACGCTGAATGAACAACAGAGGATTTGCTATAAGCCGGAACCGCTTTTCCGTCCATATTGTAGACTGTCACTTCCGCTTTCAAATCCTGATAGTTTTCTGCGGTAGTATTGGCCACCTTCACTGCGTCCGTCACCGGATTCCAGAGGATATGCAACGGTTCGCACGCGGACTTCGTTCCCCAGTAAGCGCCTGTAAGATCATAATAGTAATCATAAGTCTGCCATACCATAGAGGGGTAAGCCGATTGTCCCATCCAGGTCATGATACCGGAAGCGTCGTCCCACATACGGTCCAGCCAGCCTTCATACATAGCTTTGTTCGATTCGATATTGATAAGCTGCGCTTTACGGCAATAGTCCTCGATTCCAGAGGGGGCGCCAAAACCTTTGGCAAGAGAAGCGTCATATCTGTCCGGTGCAGCATTGAAAGCAGACTGACCGAAGTAGTGCAAATCCCACATCTTATTACGGGGCCACCAATCCTTCTCCGGCATAAACTTCTTGAAACTTTCGAAAGTAGGAACTACAGCCGTACCTATTTCCGTACGGAATCCCCAGCCACGCTCCGGATCACCTTCCAGTCCGTCAGGATATTCAGTGAAATAGAATCGAGGGTCGAATGCTCCCCAAGGACCGCTACCTGTCAGGTTGCCGGCATGTGAGTTCGGTTGGAAATAACGATCGCCACCATCAAAGGTTTTGATATTCTCTGCCATCCAGCCTTCCAGCGGGGGCTGCGGGTTCGACTCATTATCACCACACCATACGGCCAGAGACGGATGATTACGGACACGCTTGATTTTCTCTATCATATTGTTATTGAACGCATTCAAGTCGTAAGGAAGATTGGGATTAGAGTTAATCCAAAAGTCATCCCATACCATCAAACCATATTTATCACACATTTCGTAAAACTCGTCATCGGTAGTAGAGCCAAGCCAGTTACGAATCATGTTGAAATTCATTTCGTGATGGAAACGTAGCTTGGTGTCATACTCTTCACCACGACATCTCAGCATGTATTCCGACATTCCCCAGTTAGCTCCTTTCACAAATACAGGTACACCGTTGATGTGCAGATGCAGGGTGTTGTTGTTTGTGTCATAGCTATACTCCTTGATACCGAAGGTGACGTCTTTAGTTTCGGAGACTTTCCCGTCTACGGATACTTCCAGTTTACAGGTATACAGGTTGGGCTCACCATATCCGTTGGGCCACCACAGTTTCGGCGAGTTGATCACCAGTTGCGGATAATACCGTTTGTCGAACTTCACTTCCGAAGTTGCCCCTGGATTAATGTCTACTTCTTTGGTGAACTTCACATCACCGGGGGTGATCGTACCGTTCACCACGACTTTAGATGGTTTGTCAGAACTGTTTTTCACTTCCAGCGCCACCGACAGATCGGCGCGTGTGCGGCTGGGTAATGGTAAGTCTGTACGAATCCAAGGATCGATGATCGTTGCCGTACCGGTGTTGCTGAGATAAACCTTATCCGTGATACCCATATTCAGTCCCGGCACATAAGGCATCCAGTCCCAGCCACCACTCGACAAGTAAGTAGGACTGCCGTAGTTTGCCAACGGTGTTTGCGGCATGTGAACTAATACTGCCAGTACGTTCGGCTGATCTTTCTTCACTATTTCCGTGATATTGAAACGTCCTCTGTGCATAAATCCATCGAGTATCCCCAGCAAGTGTCCGTTCAGATAGATTTCCGCTTTACGGTTCACTCCGTTAAAGTTGAGCCATGTCAGCGCTTTATCAAAGTCGGCAGGCACTTTAAACTCTGTACGATACCAGAAACTGCGGTCATACTTTGCACGGTCTACGTTGTGAATATTATCCCCAAAGTTAGGGTCCTTTTCCAGTCCTGCCGTTACGTAAGAAGTAAAAGCAGTGCCCGGTACAACAGCGTCCACCCATGATGATGTGTCATAACCTGCGTTCAGCAGAGCCGGAACATTTGTTCCGACTTCCGCCTCCGGCTTTAACTTCCAGGAAACAATCGATTCACCACTATGCAGATAAACGGGGCCTGCTTGCAAAGAAGACACCAACAATGAACCAACCATTGCAAGTCCGATACCCAGCGATTTACCTTTTTTCGTTATAAACTTCATACACATTATTGATTATAGTATTATTATTTATTTTCTTATCGTAATTATGTCGTTTGCAGCGCATATATATCCTGGTTGTTGGATCTATATGTCCAACTCGTAGCGTATATATGTCCTGCGCGTTGGATCTATATGCCCTGCATGCAGGGCATATATGGTGTATATCCACTATTCCAAGCACTTATAAGAACCGAATTATTCGGCTATATCCGCTATATTCATCAGCTTGATATAGAGCACTTTCATCCAAGTAGACGATCCGAAGGTGACTACCCAGCCTACCGAAACGGTAGCAGGTTCCGCCAAAGAGAAGGTCAGGGTATGCTTTCCGCCCATATTGGAGTCACCGTACTGGCTATATCCCAATGCTTCTTCTTTCTATCGGTCAATGTCCGGCAATACGCTGCCGCGGCTGGCTGCCAGATATCCGTTCATTCCGTTACTGCCCCCTTCGAGTTCACACTCCAATTGATAATTTCCAGCCGGAAGTTCAAAACTTTGATAAACCTTACCATTCGTGATTCCTTCTCCATCCCAGTCTTTCGATTCCAGATGGATGGAATAATTGCCCCAGTCTTCGGACCAACCACCTTTTCCATTACTCTGATTCAGGATATTGGGAGTGAAGTCCCAGTCAACGAGTATTCCCCATTTATTATCCGCATTCTTATCCCTTCCTTCAAACGGACGTTTGTAGTTCTTCAGATACAAGTCGGTAATGTCTTCACTGACTCCGTAAGAGACAACTGCCGTTTTAAAGGTATCAATCGACATTTCATCCGGCAGGAAGTAAGTCTGCACATCAAACTTGGTCATACTCTTGTAATCCTTCAGGACGGTTTCTTCTTCGCTGTTTTCGATCTTCAGTTCCTGTACTTTTCCCGAATTATCGGTGTAATGCACCATCGTATAAAGAGCTGTCGGTTCCGCCGGCGACCAGTCGATCGTTACATCATCTTCTATCTTTTCTACCTTCTTCACCAAGCGGTTGACCAGTCCGTCTTTGTAGGAGTCACCATAGGACGTTCCGGTAAGGTTGAAAGGAACCGAAGGATGCAATCCGTCTTTATCATAGGTATGCATTTCGAAATTATAGGTCCCTTCTTCCAGAGGAATCGGTATAATCAGCACATTATCATTTCCTTCTCTCCGGATATCCTGTTCCAGAGAGTCCTGTTTCAAGTTCCAATATATCTTTATCTTGGCTATTTTAGGGTCGGATGCCAGTACTCCGCGGAAGACCACCCGGTTGTAACCGGAATACATGGCAATAGAATCAGGAATACCCGTATAAAGAATTTCCTTTCCATCCGTATATTTCAGATATTCGTCCATCTTTGTGCAAGATGTAATCCCTAACAGAATCAGTAGTGACACCAGATAGGGCGTATGTTTGATAAATTGTTTCATATTCTTTCTGCTTTAATCAGTCGGTTAACACTCATTGAATTATTCTTCGTTATCATTCCCCCAGAAGGTGAGTTCCGTGAAACAGATGTTGTAATTGTTAGACCAATTCTTCAGACATTTGATACGGATATAGCGTACACGCGGCATGTCCAGAGGAACATTTGCCTGATCTCCTATTTTCGCAGCTTCGATATCATCTTCCGTCAGGATACCGATAGGCGAACCGGAAGGCTTCACATTCTCCATATCGAGCAGTTTCACCCACTGATCCCAGCTACCGTCGGGGTTAGGTTCCGTAGCGCATCCCCATACTTCGTAGCGTCTCGGGCTCATGTCGTTATAGAAGTGCTTGTCGTCCTGAATAGCCCACAATGCAAAACGGCTCAGTTTAGCCAGTACGCCAAGGTCGAAGGTAAATACTGCCGGACCGTCTTTCGTGCCTGTTCCGGTGTGAAGTCCTACGCCACCACTGTCACCATCTTTGGAGATTCTTCCGTTCCATACATATTCCATCTTTCCGTCGTACGAATCTACGCGGGAATCGTTCTGCAAATACATTTCCCTGAACTTCGTCTTATCCAGTTCTCTTTCGTAGATCGGAGTCAGCTCCGTGAACAGCGTATCTGTCTCATTCCCATATTTATCCTGCAGGAAGATGCCGAAACGACGGGGAACTGCATCATACCCTCTGACGGAATAAACGATCTCTTCACGTGCCGAGTAGAATGTTTCGGCCAGCACCATATCGCCTAACTCATCGGGAGTACAGACGTAGATAGCAAGATCGGACTTGAACTTATTGTCCATCTCGAAGGTCATGCCGCCAAAGTCAGAAACCACCGATAGCGACTCGTAGCAGGACAGGATAGGAGGAGTCAGCGGAGCGACTTCCACTATCTGAGGCTGAGAACGGTTCTCGCTACGGTCTACAGTGTACAGTTCTACTTTATAAGTATCCGTATCGCCAAACCCCTCTACCGTAACGGAGTTCGTGTAAAACGAGGAACGGAACTCCATTACTTTTCCTGTTTTATTAGTATACTTAGCCAACACATACAGCAAATCCGGATCGGAAGGCAGTGTATAAGTGAACTTCACAGCTCCCGGAAGGCTTTCTGTTTTTACGTCCTGAACAGTGCCAGGGGCGTCTTTATCGTTTTCAATGGGCTTTACCATATCTTCTGCGCAACTACTGAAAACGAAAAGCAAGCCGCAAGCCCATATTATAAATTTACGTGATATCATATTCTGCTGATTTTAAAATGAGACATACATTACCATCCGGGGTTCTGAACCAATTTCGGGTTGACTACCAGGTCATTCTGATGAATCGGCCAGAAATAATCACGCGGAGCGATAAACTTTAATGTATACAGGGTTCTCTGCGAATAATACTCTGCGGGAGTTTCACCCTCAAAGTTCCATCCGTGGATCTTCTCGTTCAATACCTTATTGGCTGTCTTCCATCGACGGAGATCCCAGAAACGGCTGCCTTCGAACATCAGTTCGATAGCACGCTCACGCTGGATGATTTCACGAAGTCCTTCCTGTGTCTTGTATCTATTGGGATACTTGGAGTAAGTGTCCCATGACTCCTTGATTCCTTTCAGACCAGCACGTGCTCTGATCTGATCCAGGTAGCTGATAGCCAGTTCACGGTTGTTGGCGTCGTCTTTCTCATTCAGGGCTTCGGCATAAAGTAAGTATAAGTCAGTAAGACGCATTTCCGGCCAAGGGAATCTTTCGGTCGTATAGCTGCTTTGGGTAACTTCATAAGTGGCGCTGACCAGTTTTTTGGTCCAGTATCCAGTGGTTGTATAGCTGTTGGTTCCCAGTTTCCCCTGTGCTTGTCCGGCGCGGTTCTTCGCTGTCCAGATGTCTTTTTCACTGTCTGATGGACAGTTATACTGATACCAGGTGCAACCGTCAAAACCGATATTGGCATAGAAGCGAGGTTCTCTGTCAAAGTTCATCTGTATTGTTTCATAATAAGATGCCAGTTCGTATGGTTGCTCGTTGGTGTGCATCTTTACTTTGAAACGGTCGGCATAATTCCATGTTTTATCTTCGTCCATTGGGACACCGTTCTTTGTGTAGTACAGATTCGTAGCTTCCATTGTAGGGTTCAGCATTTCCTGTCCTCCCCACATATTGTTGGGGTAAGCTCCGACACGGGTCATACAAAGACTCTGCAAGTGTGCGTCCGAACGTGAAGAAAGTCCCCAGATCAGTTCTGTATTCCACTTTTCTGTTACGCTGTTGCGAATGCTAAGCTGGCATTTGGTTTCATCCGACAGGATCAGGTTGCTTTTGTAGGAGTATAATTCTAATCCTAATTCCGGGTCCTGACTGGCTTCAATGGCGGCTTCGCACGCGGCAATGGCGGCATCCCACTTAGTCGGATCTTCGGTGGAGTTAAACAAATGTTCTCCATCCTTATCCACATAGTTTGCATAATCCTTATTGCCATTGAACAACGGACTGGCAGCTGTTACCAGCAGTCTGGCTTTCAGAGTCAGGTTTGCGATCTGCGTCACACGACCCAACTCACTACCTTTGTTGGAAATCACTCTCGGAAGATCTTCCAGACATTCGTCCAGCAAATCTACAATGTACTGCACTACCTTATCTACCGGCTCACGTTTCTTTCTCACTTCTTCCGGAGTAGCCGAAATCGGGAGATTGTCATCAGCAATCACGATAGGACCGTACATTCTGAACAGACAGAAATGATAATATGCTTTCAGAAATTTCACTTCGGCAAGCCATCTCTTCCGCATGGAAGGAGTCAAATCTCCTACTTTGCTCATGTCTGATACGTTCTCCAGAAAGATGTTGCAATCACGGATGCCACGGTAATATACATACCACATGTTACATAAAGGGTCATTGACATTCTGACGTCCCAGTGCAATCTTCCAAGGGCCAAAGTCGTTGTACGGAGTAAGAGGGTAATAACTCCAGAGTTCGTCCGCACCCATCAGAGCGACATTATTGTATGGGCTGTCATTGCCCGGAATGTATGAGTAACAAGTATTCAGATACTTTTCCGCCTCGTTGCGGTTTGTAAACGAGTTATCAATCGTTCCTATCTTATCGGGCACTACATCCAGATAGCTGCAGGATTGTGTCAATGCTGTTCCTCCAATCAACAGAAGGAAGTATGTCAGGTTTCTGACCTTATTCTTCATTTGGTATATCATTCTATTTTTCATGCTTTCCTAGATTTTAGAAGTTAATTTGTACACCCAGATTGATGACTCTCTGAATAGGATATCCCAGTCCGGAACCTCCCATTTCGATGTCCCATAGTTTAAATCCGCTAAGGAGGAGCAGGTTGTTTCCGCTGCAATAAACACGTGCGGATGATATATAGGCCTTCTTCGTCCAGCTTTCCGGCAGTGTGTAGCCTACTTCCAGCGTTTTCAACCGCAGGAATGCACCGTTACGCATAAACCAAGAGCTGGTTCTCACGTTATTTTCAATCACTGTCGTACTCAGACGGGGCCACATAGCATACAGGTTACGGTTACTTTCCGACCAGTGGTCGTTGGCATAAGCTTTCAATAAAGGAATATCCTGATGATAAGGATCGTCATCCGTAGGATTGATGTGCTGGAACGGAGAAGTTGCCTTCGCATCTATCCAGAAGGAAGAACGTGCCGAACCTTGGAAGAAAGCCGAGATATCAAATCGCTGATTACCGAATGAGAAACCGAATCCGTAGACAATTTCGGGTACTGTAGGATATCCCAGCGGAACCATGTCGGCATCGGTAATCTGTCCGTCACCATTCACATCCCGATATTTGATGTCACCGGCTCCATATTCGCCAAAGGTTTGTTTCGGGGAGTTCTGCACATCGTATTCATCAATAAAGAGACGTTCGGCGATAAGACCGTACCATTGGTTCAACGATTGACCGATATGGCTTCTGTATTTCTCGTTATAGGCGGGTTCTTCATATTTCAGAAATTCGCTGTGCGCATAGGTAAAGTTACCGTGTGCCTGCAACCAATACCCATTGCGGAAGAACTTATTATAATCCACTGACAAGTCTACTCCGTTTGCTTTCGCTTCACCCACATTGGCACGTACTTTGGCAGCCAGACCCATATCAGCCGGGATAGAAGCTCTGTCCATCAAAATGTTCGTACGATGCTCTGTAAAGTAGTCCAGCTGAATATTCAAGGCATCAAACAAAGTAAGCTCCAAACCGTAGTTTGCTTTTTTCGCCCGTTCCCAAGTGATAAGGCGGTTATCGTAACGCTTCACCGTCACTCCCGGTTTTCCTTCGTCAAAGTTGGTTCCAAACCAATATCCCTTACCTGAATCATTCGGATCTACCTCGGAGAGATAGAAGAAACGGTCATTCTCGTCTCCAATCGCATCATTACCTACCAGACCGTAGGTTGCTTTCAGTTTCAATTTAGGGATCACCTTGTTCATCGGACGCCAGAATTTCTCATTAGAGATTACCCAAGCCAAGCCGGCTGCGGGGAAGAATCCCCAACGTTCGTTTTTATAGAAGCGCTCGGAACCGTTGTAACCGAAGTTCAGCTCTGCCATATAACGGCTGTCGTAACTATAAGTGAAACGACCGGACAAACCCTGATTACGGTAAGGCAGAGACTTCTGCAAAGAACCGCTGTTCGCATTGATCTTTTCGCGCTGCTGATATACCAGCAAGCCACTGACTTCGTGAATATCGAAACTACGATTATACTGCATAGCAGCTTCTATATAGGTGGTAGACTGTATATCTTTCCAGCCTTCGCTATATCCCAGATAGTCTGTCGGATTGGACTTCTCGTTCAGCAGACCGATATTATATTGATTCGTCTTTTTATCATACGAACTTACATTATAATAATAAGGATTGAACGAACGGTTAACGTCGAAATAAGAGTAGCGGGAAGTATTATACAATCCACGGATGTTCAGCCCTTTCGTGATAAAGGATAAGTCTTGCTTTAACTCAAACTGTGCATCCATTGTAGAACGGGAGTAGTCTTTATATCCTTTTGTCAGTTCGGCATAAGGATTGGTATAGTTCGCCTCCGTCTCACGGATAGCGTTACCATACAGCAAGTGCTTCGCCGTAGGCAGTGCATCCGACGGGTAATAGGCAGGAAACAATACAGGGTTGGAACGGACTATCTTCTTATACATCACATCTCCTCCGTCCAGAGGTCCGCGATAGTCGTCAAAAGTACCGGAAAGACGTACGACAGCTTCCGTCGTCTTTGTCAGGTTAATATTAATGTTCGAACGCAACTGATAAGAACGAAGATTAATGTTATTATCGAAACCATTCATCGAATTGCTCTTCAGGTTTCCGTTATCTTTGGAAAAAGAAGCTGCAATATAGTATCTTGCCAGCTTACCACCACCGCTGACATTCATGTTAACACGCTGATTGGCGGTCATATCCTTTACTAAAAGTTTTCTCCAGTCATTGGCAGGATAGACATACGGATTCGTACCTTTGATCGTGTTGTCTATCTTCTCACGCGAATATGCCAAAGGAGCCAGCGGGTTTCTGGTTCTGACCGCTTCATTGGCAAGCTGCATAAAGGTGATCGGATCGGCCAGTTCCACATTCTTGGTATTGGAAGAGAATGAGTTCTCTACACGAATAGACACTTTAGTCGCTCCTTCCTTACCTTCCTTCGTGGCTACCTGAATAACACCATTGGCACCACGGGCACCGTATAATGCCGTAGCAGTAGCATCTTTCAGAATAGAGAATGCGGCAATATCGTCCGGTTGCAGACGTGCCAGCTCGGTAGTAGTCGTTTCGATACCGTCAATCAGAATCAACGGGTCTTTTTTGTATCCGAAGGTCGTGACACCTCTGATAAAGAAGTCTGCGTTATCTTTTCCCGGCTCTCCACTACGCTGATAGGCAATCACACCGGACATACGACCTGCAAGAGCAGTCGTCAGGTTACTGGACGGTACTTTCAGCTCTGCGGGCTTGATCGTCTCGATGGAGCTGATCATACTCTCTTTCTTTTGTGTACCGAAAGCTACCACCACGACTTCATCGAGAGCCTTACTGTCTTCTTCCAGCACTACAGCCACCTTATTATTCTTAGGAACCCTTACATATTGAGTAATATACCCGATATAAGAAATCTGAAGTTCTTTCCCTACAGGGACTGAAAGAGAAAAGTTTCCATCAACATCGGTGATAGTACCATTGGAAGTACCCCTCACCACTACACTCGCACCGATAATCGGTTCTTCGGAACCTGCTGCCGTTACCTGTCCGGTAACTGTCTTATTCTGTGCCGACAGCTGGCAGCAGCAAAATAAAATCAAAGTCAAATAGATAAGCCTGATTTTTTCCATGTATCAGAATTTTAAATTAGTATTAGAGTTCACATTTAAGGATAAATCAATCCGTTCACCGAAAGGGGTTATCTTTCCTTATCCGGAACGATGGCAAAAGTAGGAGTATATATATAGGCGGTATAATAAAAATCACTGCAAAAAATACCATTTTTGCAGCACCAGACTACATCTGAAGCATATTTTCCGCAGATGTTTCATTTTTGTGCATCATTTGTTATAGTGCACCCGGACGGTCACGAAGGCATGTCTATCTTTTCTTTGTCTGCCTGACTTTGTTTCTCGAAATCTTTAGGTGTCATGCCAAACTGTTTCAGGAAAAGCTTGCTGAAATAGGACGGTGAGTTGATACCTACCATAAAGCAGATATCTCCAATCAGGTATTTACCTTCATGAATCAGTTCGGCAGCCTTCCTCAATCGGATTAAACGGATGAAGTCCACAGGAGACAGATTGGAAAGCATCTTTATTTTCCGCAGCAGACTGGAACGACTCATGCCCAGAATCTCGGCAAGATGCTCTACGTTCAGATTGGTATCTATGATATTTTCCTCGATGGTACGAATCACTTTATTCATAAACTCTTCATCCACCTTATTCATCTGCATCTTATTCGTCGGGAAGAACGGACGCTTGGAGAATGCTTCGCGTTCTTTCTGACGGTTATACAGCAAGGATACGATCTGCGTTTTGAGGTAGTTGAAAGAGAACGGTTTCTCTACATAGGCTTCCGCACCTATCTTCAAGCCGTTGATCTTGCTGTCGATATCATTCTTGGCTGTCAGGAAGATGACGGGAATATGGCTCAGGTCCATATCCGACTTTATCTCCTTACACAACTCCCACCCGTTCATAACGGGCATCATGATATCGCTGATGACCAGATCAATCCGTCTGCTCCTCAACACTTCCAGTGCTTCCTGTCCATTTTTTGCCGTTTCCACCGTAAAAACCTCCAGCAGGCGTTCGGACATAAATTCCAGCATGGTCTCATTATCTTCTACCAGCAACAAAACGTAACTTTTCATTTCCGCCTCTACCGGCACCCCTTCACCCAGGGTATCTGTCTCGACCGTTATCTCTTCCAACTTGGGCAAAGACCGCAAGGTATTTTCGACCAGAGGAACAGAAAGAACGAAAGAATTATCTTCATGCTCTGAGTCCAGATATAGCTTGCCTCTATGAAGAGATGCCAACGAACGTGCCAACGGAAGTCCTATGCCGACACCGAATGAGGCGGAGTCTTTTTTCGCTGCCTGATAGAACGGTTCGAATATCTGCTGACTAATCTCCGCCGGTATCTTATCACCGTCACTGGTCACCCGCACAAGGAATGCCTCCGTCTCTCTCTGCAATTCCACGCAAATAGAATGACGGGCATATTTTAAAGCGTTATTCAAAAGATTACTCAGAATCTTAGTAATAGCCTCCTTATCAACGACCGCTTCTATGGATTCTTCCGGAATATGAAGAGCCAGTTCTTTGTTCTTCTTGGATATAGTAGGTTCAAAGCGTGCAACTGTTTCACGAAGCAGCGACGTAATATCCACACATTCCATCGTCATCTCAAATTTATGAGCGCCTATCTTCTGAAAATCAAGCAGCTGACCCGTCAGTGTCAGCAGGCGATTGGTGTTTTGCGTAATCACCGACAGATTCTTCTGAATCTTAGGGTCGGCAATTTCCATCTCCTGCAACGTCTCCAGCGGACCATTGATCAAAGTAAGCGGAGTACGCACTTCGTGGGCAATCTCCGTAAAGAAATTGACCTTAGACTCATACAGCTCTTTTTCTTTCTCTATCTCGAACAGTTTCTGACGCTCTTCCATTTCCTTCCGGTGTTTATACCAGAAGAACCAGGATACCACCACGCAGACAAGCCAGATAAAATAGAATACGTATGCCCAAGGGGAGAACCACCAGGGCGGTAGTATTTCAATAGACAAGGAGCGTTCGACAAATTGCCCTCCATTATCGTTACTCGTTGCCTTTACTTGAAAGGTATATTGTCCCGGAGGCAATTTCGCATACGATATATTCTGATTGGTAGCGGCTTTAATCCAGTCCTTGTCGATCGGAGCCATCCGATAGTAATATTGGTTAGCCTCAGCGGTAGAATAGCTGAGTAACGCCACGTCGAAACTAATATTCGACTCATCATAATTCAATACGATACGATCGGTATGCGTGATACATTCCTTCAAAGGTGAATCGGCAGTATGCACTGTCACCTCCTTATTATATATACTGAATTTGGAGATATAAATAGGCGGCACAAAATCATCCGTCTTCGCTTCTCTCGGGTCGAAAGCGACCAGTCCGTCTATGCCCCCAAAATAGAATTTGCCATTGCGCGCCTTCAAAGCCGATTTATAATTGAACTGATTCCCCAACAGCCCGTCTTTTGTCGTAAAAACACGTATATCATTCTTGTCGGGATGAAAGCGAACGAGTCCGCGGTTCGTCCCAAACCATAGATTTCCTTCTTCATCTTCCAGAATCTTGTAGGCAACATCGTCGGGCAATCCTTCCTTTATTGAATAGGTGACAAAGTTATCCTTTTCTTCATTGTAATAGCAGATTCCGCCCCGGTCGGTAGAAAACCAGACACGTCCTTTACTGTCCTGCATAACGGAGCTGACTGAGTTTGAACTCAACCCATCGGGTTCATTTTCCTTGCTTTCATACTTTTTATAGGAGTCGGTCTGAGGCGAATATCTCCACACGCCACTTCCCATCGTGGCAATCCAGACAGAACCGTCTTTCCCTTCGCACAGATCGAAAATCCAGTTGTATCCGGTCTCCTTGACATTCACAAAATTAAATGAACCAGCCTCGGCAACATACAGTCCCCAGCCTGTTCCCAGCCATTTACGTCCTTTCCTGTCTATATGGAAAACATATACGCTGCCTTCTCCGATCTTTAGTTCCGACGGAGTATAATGCCTGACAGTGTATCCCGGAACCTGAATAACGTCAAGTCCGGCTTTGAACAACCCGCAATATATCTGATCCTGAAAAGGGACTACTGCCAAAGTTACCAGATGATTTCCGGATTTATGGTCCTTTACCTGCCTTATCACACCGTTCTCTACATTCAACACACTGATTCCCGCATCTTCCGTACCGATCCAGATATTGCCTTTCACATCTTCCGCCAGTTCACGGATACGTTTGGTATTCAGTGAATTTCCGGAGCTTCCGGGTACGAACTTATCGAATTGCAGATTCCGGTTGGGTAAGTAGTTCACTCCGCCAAACAATGTCCCGATCCATATCCCTCCTTCACTATCCTGACACATCGAATAAATCATCTTATCCGACAGGCTGAACGAACGCATCAGGTCTTCCTTCAACGAAACGACTTCGTTCTTCTTTTCATCAATGACGTACAGTCCATTGAAGGTTCCCAGCCAGATTTTACCTTTCATATAGGCTACCGTAGTATAGAACGTATTATCGGCTCCTGCTACTTTTATATCTTCCAAGACATGGGATTTCGTATTATATTTTATCAATTCCCCTTCATTGGCAGCCATTATCAGCCAATCGCCATACTCGCAGATAGAATTAATATTCTTCCCCACCAACGGACGTCCGTCCCTATCCTCCACTATCTGTTCAAACGAATCATTCTGCGGATTATAACGACAGATTCCTAATCCCCAGAAGCCAATCCAGACTTCCCCATTTTCACGGACACAAATACAATTGGGAGATTCCTGCTTAAATTGTCTCCTATTGCTGATTTCATAAAAATATAATTCGTTGTCTTTATAACGGAATATTCCCTGATCGGGGATAATAACCCATATATTACCCTGTGTATCGCCTACGATGGCCGACACCCAGTTATCCATTGTTTTACCCTCTTTTGTCTTTTGGTTTATATGGGTGAATACATCAGAAGCCGGATGATACAAATAGACACCCCTGTCCGTACCCACCCAAAGTGTGCGGTTGGCATCCTCATACAAAGCGGAAATGTTATTATTGCCTTTCTTTAACTGATGATCTTCGCAGTTCATCCGCAGGATGGAAGTACCGTCAAAACGATTGAGACCATTCTTCGTTCCGAACCACATAAAACCGTAGCTATCCTGGATAATCGCTTTCACGTTACTCGACGAAAGCCCGTTATCTCCATTTATGTGAGTAAAATAATAACTAGAATTCTCTTCTCCGCTTACCTTTTGCAGAAATAAAGTAACCAATGCCAATAGAATATACAATGTGTTCCTCATGATCATATTTTATTTCGGCAACAAAGATAAGGTAAATACTCTTAAATAGATGGAAGGAAATTAAAACTTTTGCATTTAGAGGAATAAC
>ERZ791607.1546-NODE-1546-length-15681-cov-2.101881_pt1 | contig 15681 bp, 15 predicted proteins | sample MGYA00509964_ERZ791607 | MGnify/ENA primary metagenome ERZ791607 (study PRJEB30046, sample SAMN00791907) | human gut metagenome | study: EMG produced TPA metagenomics assembly of the A metagenome-wide association study of gut microbiota in type 2...
TGTGTTTTTTTTTTATATATTCATATTCAGAGGTGTTAAAAAATGAAAACCAACTGTGAATTTTGTATGAATTACTATTATGATGATGAATATGAATGTTATTGCTGTGCGATAAATTTGGACGAGGACGAAATGTACAGATTTACGATGGGCAATAACGATAACTGCCATTATTTCAGAATGGGCGACGACTATACGATTGTAAGGAAGCAAAACTGATGGACAGAACAATACTTCATTGCGACTGTAATGCATTTTATGCGTCGGTGGAATGTGTATTAAATCCGGAACTTAAAAAAGTGCCTATGGCGGTCGGCGGTGACGAGGAAAGCAGGCACGGTATTATTTTGGCAAAGAATGAGCTTGCAAAAAAGTACAACATACAAACTGCCGAAACAATTTGGCAGGCAAAGAAAAAGTGTCCCGATTTAGTCATAGTCAGACCGCACCACGATTTGTATTACAAGTATTCAAAGCAGGTTATGGATATTTATAAACGGTACACCGATTATGTCGAGTCGTTCGGACCTGATGAGGCTTGGCTTGATGTTACGGGAAGTAAAAGACTGTTCGGTGACGGTGTGAAGATTGCGAACGAGCTTAGAAGAATTGTAAGAGAGGAAACAGGGCTTACAATTTCAGTCGGAGTGTCATTTTGCAAGGTGTTCGCAAAGCTTGGCAGTGACTATAAAAAACCGGATGCGACTACTGTGTTTTCAAAATCAAATTGGAAACAGTTTATATATCCGCTGTCGGTAAGAGATTTGCTTTTTGTCGGCAAAAAGACGGGTGATGAACTTGAAAGATTAGGCGTTAAAACTATCGGTCAGCTTGCAAAATATGACGAACATATCCTTGTCAGGCATTTCGGTAAAGCGGGGAATATGCTGTACAGATACGCAAACGGACTTGACAGTGAGCCGGTTAAATCAATATACGAAAAAGAGAAAGTTAAATCGGTCGGCAACGGTATGACGTTCAGACAGGACCTCGTCGGTGAAGAAGATGTACGGAGCGGTATATATGCACTTTCGGACAGTGTTGCGGCACGTTTACGCCGAAAAAATATGAAATGCACGACAGTACAAATATTGATAAAAGATCCGCAATTTAAGAGTATAAGCCGTCAGAAAAAACTCGAAAAGCCTACATATGTTTCAAGAGATATACGCAATGCGGCGATGGAGCTTGTAAAAAAATCTTGGAATTTAAAATTGCCGATACGAATGATGTCTGTAACGGGAACAAACCTTGTCGGTGAGAATGACGTATACGAACAGATGAGTTTGATTGAGGACAATACGGAAAATACGAAAAAAGTCGAGCAATTTGAAAAAACGGTTGATAATTTGAAAAATCGTTTCGGAAATGTGGTTTCGCTTGGCGGAAGTATAAAAAAATATGAGGGCAGTATAAGGAAAAGACCGTAAAAGTCATAAAATCGAAATTTAATTCATATCTCGATAGGGGAGATATGAATATGTATAAAAGAAATCGTGCGAGCGGTAATTCCGGTGAGAAAATCGCTTGCGGTAAGATAATACGTGTAAATTAAGAGGAACAGATTTTAAATCTGCTCCTTTTTTAGTAAGTGTATTATTCGATAAACCGAATTTTTTCTGTTTTTCATTTCAAGTAACGTTTCAAAATGTGCTGAATATCTCCCGAATATAAGAAACTTGTTGCAGAGGCATTTTCCTTAACAGCGGACAAGCCAAGCTTCTCAGCAATTCTGTAAGAACGCGGATTGTTCTTGCTAATGTATGCGCATACGCTTGTAATATTATTTGGTATCCTATATTGCATAAACCGAAATAATCCACTAAGTATGCCGAAATGCCCTTGATAGCTCGGCATAATCTCTATTTCTTCAATCACAAGATTATCACCAATAAAGGAATATTGAAAATATCCTGCCAGAGTGTCTCCGTCCTCAAATATAATGAAAACTTTTTCATAAAAATGATCATTTTGATACTTTAACCAAATCGAAAAATCATCATCTAATATTGTTCCTTTAGGGTTTATAATCTCCATATTAGAGGATAAAATCAAAAACATTTTTGGTGCGAGTTCATCAAAGTCTCGCTTATTTATCTGTTTAAATAACATAATTATCCTCCACAAATGCCGATTTATCTAAGTTATTTTAAATCCTTAAACATTTTTATATGCGGACAAAATTCTTCTTTATATATTTCGCCGATTTCGGTGTAGCCGAGTTTTTTATAAAAATCTTTTGCCTGTATTTGAGCGGAAAGCTCGATATGATGTGCACCCGATTCAAGTGCTTTTTCTTCAAGTATGGCAATAACTTCACTGCCGAGCGACTGACCTCTGTATTCTTTCATAACGGCGATACGGCCGATTTTCATGCAACCGTTGAAAAACAGTCGTCCCGTTGCACAAGGATTATCGTTTTCATCGTACAAAACAAGGTGCAAAGCGATTTCGTCAATGTCGTCAAATTCGTATTCAAAACCCTGCTCTTCCACGAAAACGGACTGTCTTATCGCTCTTGCATCCGGACTGTTATTGAGTCCTTTGGATAGTGTATATTTCATAAATTCACTCCTAACATTCCTATTATATCATACATATTGCATAAAAACAAGTAAAATTTTAAAAATTAGAAAAAAATTCAAAAAAAATTTAAAATGCTATAATTAAGTATTGCAAAAACAATAAAAAGTGATATAATATAGTTGAAAGCTACACAGCGGGGGAGGCGAAGAAGATGTCAGAGGGGACAGTGGAAGAACTTCAAGAAAAAGTTCATCAACTGGAAGAAAATTTACGAAAAGTAAAGAGTGTTGATGAACTTACCGGACTTTACAACAGGAATACATATTATGACCGTGTCAGGTGCAGATTTGAAAATGAACCTGACAGAGAATATGTTATTGTTTGTTTTGATGTCGAGAAATTCAAATTTGTCAATGACAGATTCGGTTTTGTCGAAGGTGACAGACTTCTTAGCTATATAGGCAAGAAATTGCAAGAAAGAGCCGCAAAATACGGTCTTGTAGCCGCAAGGCTTTCGGGTGATGTATTTTCTTTTATGGACTTTGAAGAAAATATTCAGCCGGACGCATTGGGTGCGGAAATTCAAAGTTGGGTAAAGGATTATCCGATTGATTTTGAAATAAGAATGACTGTGGGAATTTACCACGTTAAAACAAAAAATATCCCTGTAAGACTTATGTGCGACAGAGCAAGTTTTGCGTGTGAGTCAATAAAAAACAATTATCTTGTTAATGTTGCGGAATATAATGAAAGTGTGAAAAACTATGTTTTCTCGCAACACGAACTTTTAAACGAAAGTGAAAGGGCATTTGAAAATCACGAATTTAAAGTGTATCTTCAGCCTAAATACGATATACGAACAACAAAGGTAATGGGTGCGGAAAGCCTTGTAAGATGGCAGCATCCCGAAAAAGGTCTTATCTTTCCGAAAGATTTTATTCCGATGTTTGAGCAGAATATGCTTATTACAAAACTTGACGAATATATATGGGAAGAAAGTTGCCGAATTTTACGTGATTATATTGATAAGGGATATACCGCGGTTCCTATATCGGTGAATGTTTCGAGAATGGATATTTATTCTCTTGATTTGTCAAAGATTTTTGTAAATCTTACGGATAAATACAATATTGAGAGAAGATATTTGGAGATAGAAATTACCGAAAGTGCGTTTACAAGTGATGAAGAACAGATTTTGAAAGCTGTTGACGAACTTCGTGAATTGGGTTTTATTGTATTGATGGACGATTTCGGCAGTGGTTATTCATCGCTTAATATGTTGAAAGATATAAGCGTTGATGTACTTAAAATAGATACAAGATTCCTTGAGGCAGGTCGTGACGGAAATACAAAGGGTAAAGAAATTCTTGAATCGGTTATAAAAATGGCAAAGTGGATTGGTTTGTCGGTAATCGCCGAGGGCGTTGAAACGGACGAACAAAAGAATTTCTTGCTTGACAGAGGCTGTAATTATGCACAAGGATTTTATTTTTCAAGAGCGATAGATGAAGAATCTTTCGGAAAATTAATCAGTGACCCAAATAATGTTGCAAGTGAAAATGTGGACAACGTTTTTGACAATACGATTGAAATTGAAGAATTGCTTCATTACGATTTTATGACTGAGGGGCTGCTTAATAATATTTTGGGCGGCGTTGCACTGTATTCGCTTAGTAATGACGGAAATAAACTTAATGTTTTAAAAGCAAACGAATTTTATTATTCAATAACTAAGAATTATCCGAAAAATGTTACTGCAGGCGGATATGACGGATTGGAAAATCTTCACCCCGATGACAGAGAAAAGGCAATAAAGGCATTTCGCGAATCTAAAATGGCGGGGAATAAAGGTGTTTCCGTACAGGTTAGAAATGTATTCGGTGAAGATGTTATATGGCTGTCGATTAAAATTTTCTACCTTGCAAGTCGTGAGGATTGTTCAATTTATTATGCGTCTGTTTCGAATAGCAGTGAACAAATGGGTGTTTTGAATAAACTCAATATGCTAAGACGCAGTTTTGAAACGGCACTTGACCTTATTGACGCCATTGCACTTGAGTATTATTTTATAAACAATACCATTGATGTAAAGACAAAACTTGCCGAAGGACATTCCTATATGTTTGGCACTTACATACAAAATGCACTTGAATATATTTTGGACAATAAGATTGTTCATCACGATTCGATGGACGAATACAAAATATTATGTAAGCATTTAAAGAAAAGTGATAAGCCGATTAGTGTTGTGCTTGACCTCTTGTATAAAGAAGATATGTATAATCGTTGTAAAGTTACGGCGAAAACAGTTTATGGAAATGGAAAGAGAATTAAATCGGTTATTGTAATTGAAAGTACAGGATTGGATGTAAAACCATAAAAAAGAGAATGCAGTAGCATTCTCTTTTTTATGTTAATAAATTAATCTAAAATTTCACCGTTTGTACCGATTGTATAAACTTGCCACGGAATGAATTTACCACTGTTTTGCAACGCTGTTTTTGCGGCATACTCAATACCGCCGCAACATGGAACTTCCATACGAACTATCGTAACGCTCTTAATGTTGTTGCTTTCGATAATCGCTTGCAATTTTTCGGTGTAGTCAATATCGTCAAGTTTCGGACAACCGATTAGTGTAATTCTGTTTTTTATAAACTTGTTGTGAAAATTGCCGTAAGCGTATGCACTGCAATCTGCCGCAATAAGAAGATTGGCATTGTCAAAATACGGTGCGTTGACAGGTACAAGCTTGATTTGTACCGGCCATTGTGAAAGTTGGCTTGTTGAAACAGGCGTGCTGGTTTCGGTATTGTGCTTTATAGCCTTTGCCATACTGCCCGGACAGACAAACGCAGACTTTTCTTGTTCTTTTGCTTTCTGCATATTTTGCTTTACCGCATCTTCATCAAATGCGGCGGCTTCACGGGTTTCAAAAGAAATCGCATTAGTCGGACAGGTAGGTAAGCAGTTTCCTAAACCGTCACAGTAATCGTCACGCAAAAGCTTTGCCTTGCCGTCAACAATCCCTATTGCACCTTCTTGACAGGCATCGGCACAAATACCGCAACCTGTACATTTATCTTCATCTATTTTTATAACTTGTCTTATCATAATAATCCTCCGTTTTAATATGTTTTTTCGACAATCACTATTATAATACAAAAATCAATAAAAGTCCACTATTTTAGTGTAAATTTTAAAGAAATATTATACCATTCCCAAAAGCATATAAATCAACGTTCCGACAACACCACTGCCAAGAATAATTGTAATTGCGTTCGTTTTAAATTTTCTGAGTAAAAACAGCGCCACAAGGAATATACCGAGTTCGACAAAACGAATATCTTTTAACGATGCAGAAAAAATATCGGTTTGGAAAAGTGCGAGCATTAGTATAGATGTGCCTGCGGAGGTTATAAGTGCGACAACAGCAGGACGAAGGGCGGATAAAACCGTCTGAACTCCGCCGACAGTGCGGTATTTATAGTAGAAATACGCGAGTATAAAGCATATGACAAATGACGGAATGATACAGCCGAGCGAGCAAAGCAACACACCGCCTATACCGGCGATACGCATACCGACAAATGTTGATGAATTTATGGATATAGGACCTGGGGTCATTTCCGCAACAGTGATAAGGTCGGAAAATTCCTCCATAGTCATAAGGTGGTGTATGTTTACTATTTGTTCCTGAATAAGCGGAATTGCGGCATAACCGCCGCCGACGCTGAACAGACCGACTTGTATAAATGAAAAAAATAATTTCAGTAAAAGCATTATCTAATCTCCTTTTTATGTTTCTCTTTTAAAACCGACACAAGTAAATCGAGTAGGCCTATTCCAAGACATACGAGTATGACTATCATAGCGCTTACCCCTAAAAAATAAGTACATACAAACGCAATAATCATCATTGCGATATATAAAATTCTGCGGGTTTTGAATACGTTTTTCGCAAGATTTATAACAACGTCAAATATAACTGCCGCAACGCCTGCACGCATAACTTGAAGTGCAACGGCTATGTATTTGTTTGTTCGGAATTGGTTATAGAACAGAGATATGATTGAAAGTACAATCATAGGAGGCAATATTGTGCCGAAAACAGCTGAAAGTGAGCCTAAAATTCCCGCCATTCTGTAACCGATTATAACAGATGCGTTGACGGGCAGCGGACCTGGTGCGGACTGAGTTATTGCGGTCACGTCAAGCATTTCGTCCTCATCAAGCCATTGTAGCTCCTCAACAAATTTTTTCTTCATTAATGAAACGATTACAAATCCGCCGCCGAATGTACATGAGCTTAAAACAAACATAGACTTAAATAATGTCCATAATATCCACGCTTTACTTTTTTTCATTATGTAAATTCTCTCCTACTTTATTTTTAACGATTACATTATATCATTCTTTTTTGTGTTTGTAAATTCATAGGTCAGAATAAGATGTTAATAATTTTAAAAAAATTATAAAAAAATATTGTTTTTTGAAATAAAATCTGATAAAATGTAAGGCAGAGTTAATTTTTAAAACAATGGAGTGATACAAATGGCAATTAAAATAGGTATATTGGGATACGGTAATCTTGGCCGCGGTATTGAATGTGCAATCAAGCAAAACGATGATGTTGAGCTTGCTGGTGTATTCACAAGACGTGATCCGTCAACTGTTAAGATTATGACAGAGGGCGTTAAGGTTTATTCGGTTGATGACGCTCCTAAGATGAAGGACGAAATCGATGTTATGATTCTTTGCGGCGGAAGTGCGACAGACCTTCCGAAACAAACACCGGAATATGTTAAGTATTTCAATGTTATAGACAGTTTTGATACACACGCAAAAATTCCTGAACATTTTGCGGCAGTTGACGCAGCTGCAAGGGCTAATGGCAACGTTGGTATAATTTCAGTAGGTTGGGACCCGGGTATGTTCTCACTTAACCGTCTTTATGCAAATGCTATACTTTCAGACGGTAAGGACTATACTTTCTGGGGCAAGGGCGTGAGCCAAGGTCACTCAGACGCTATCAGAAGAATTGACGGAGTTAAGGACGCAAAGCAATATACAGTTCCTGTTGACTCTGCACTTGAGGCAGTAAGAAACGGTGAAAACCCTGAACTTACAACTCGTCAAAAGCATACTCGTGAATGTTATGTTGTAGCGGAAGAAGGCGCAGATAAGGCTCGTATAGAAAATGAAATCAAGACAATGCCTAACTATTTCTCAGATTATGATACAACTGTAAACTTCATTTCAGAAGAAGAATTAAAGGCTAACCACAGCGGTATTCCTCACGGTGGATTTGTTATCAGATGTGGTAAGACAGGTTGGAACGGTGAAAATAGTCACATTATTGAATACAGCCTAAAGCTTGATTCAAACCCTGAATTTACTTCATCAGTGCTTATTGCATATGCAAGAGCCGCATATCGTATGAGCAAAGAGGGACAAAGCGGTTGTAAGACTGTATTTGACGTTGCACCGGCTTACCTTAGCAAGCTAAGCGGAGAAGAACTTCGCAAGAATCTTCTATAATAAATAACACAAGCAAAAGCCGTCTTAGGACGGCTTTTTTATCTGAGAGGGAATATGATTTTAGTAATAGCCGAGAAACCGTCATTGGGCAGAGATATTGCGGACGCACTGCCGGGACAGGTTACAGAGAGAAATAACAGATTTATACGAAAAGGCGACTATGCGGTCACATGGGTATTCGGTCATATGCTAAGCCTGAAAGAACCGGAAGACTATGATATGAAATATAAAAAGTGGTCGCTTGACGATTTACCGATATATTTCGATAGTTGGGAACTCAAAATGGGTGAGGACAGTAATTCAAACAGAAATTACGAAACCAAAGCACAGCGTGTCGGACTTATAGGCGAGTTGCTTGAAGAATCGGAATCTGTTATACATGCAGGCGATCCCGACGAAGAAGGACAGCTTTTAATTGATGAAATTCTTAGGTGGTTTGATTATAAAAAGCCTGTTAAAAGACTTAATACCGGTGATACGACACGCGGCGGACTTGTAAAGGCGCTGTCACATATGACGGATAACAACGACAGCTTGAATGAGGGTTGGTCGGCATATGCGAGAAGTGTCGCAGACCTTATGATCGGCGTCAATATGAGCCGCTTTTTTACATGCTCAAATTCCGGTGTTTTGCTTGCGGTCGGTCGTGTTCAGACACCGACTTTGGGACTTGTCGTAAAACGTGATATGCAGATTGAGGGACATATAAAGACTGTATATTATGATATTTTTGCCGATGTAAATGTTGAAACGGCTGATGGAAATAAAACCGTTACCGCAAAATATACAAAGAAAAAACAAAAGGGTACTGAAAATAAGCAAATAACTGAGCTTGACGAGGCGGAAAAGATAAAAAATGGCCTTATAAACAAACGGTTTGACAATATTAAAATCGAAAAGAAAGTCGTAAATGAAGATCCGCCGTTGCCATTTAACCTTGTAAAATTGCAAAGCTATTGTAGCAGCCACTTTGGGTATAACCCTGCCGATGTTATGGATATTACGCAGTCGCTTCGTGAAACGCACAAGGCGATAACGTATAATCGTTCGGATTGTCAGTATCTGTCGGAGGAACATTTTAAAGAGGCACCTAAAACGTTGGCACAAGTTGTGCAGAATATTAAGTTCAAGCCGAGTGAACTTGACCCGACAATTCATTCAAAGTGTTTTAATGATAAAAATATCACCGCACATTTTGCGATTATTCCGACAAATAACAAGGTTGATTTGAACAAGCTTACAGAACGCGAGAAAAATGTATATCTTGCGGTGTGTAAATATTATATGGCACAATTTTTGCCTAAGGCTGTTAAAGAAAAAACAAAAATGACGATTGAACTTGACGGTGAATATACGTTGGTGGCATATTCGACAGTCGTTTTGAAAAAAGGATATACGGCGATATTCAAGGATATAAAAGCCGAAGAAGTTACGGAACTTAGCTCTATTGCGGACGGTATGTATTCGGGAACTGCGATTGACACACGGTTTGAGGAAAAAGAAACAAAGCCGCCGTCACGATACACAAAGGCAACCTTGAATGAGGATATGACAAGGATTGCAAAGTATGTAACCGATCCCGAAGTTAAGAAAATGCTTTTGGAAAAGGATAAGGATAAAAAAGGCGAAAACGGCTCAATCGGAACTTCCGCAACGCGAAGTACGATTATCGACAGCCTTATAACAAAAGGCTATGTTGCCGAAGACGGAAAACGGCTTATTTCAACGGAGCTTGGACGTGAACTGTACCGCATATTGCCCGATGAAATCAAGAAAGCTGATATGACGGCAAAATGGTGGGCGATACAAGAAGATATTCGTTCCGGAGATAAGACGTATAAATCGCTTACGGACAATGTGCTTGATACGATAAAAACAGTAATTTCTAATTCATATCCTGCGGTAAATCAAGCCGTTATGACAAAGGCGGTAACGGAAAAATATCACGAAGTAATCGGAACTTGTCCGCTTTGCGGCGGTAACGTTATAGAGGGAACAAGGGGATTTGGGTGTAGTAATTGGCGTGAGCCGATGAACTGTAAATTCACTGTTTGGAAAAATCAAACAAAAGGTATGTTCTCAAATGTCACAATAACTTTGCCTATGGCTAAAAAATTGCTTGCGGGTAAAAGTGTTAGAATGAAAAAACTGTTGAAGAACGACGGCACGACATTTGACGCTGATGTTGAATTGAAAGTAGATAAAGAATCGCAATATCCGGTACAATTTGTTTTTGCACCGCCGAAACCGCTCGGAAAATGTCCGAAGTGTAACGGTGATGTTGTGGAAAGTATGAAAGCATTTTCGTGCAATAATAACTGTGGATTTATTATATGGAAGAAATCCGATAGAGGATTGTTTAAGAAAACAACGATAACTCAAACAATGGTCAAAAAATGGCTTGCGGGTGACAAGGCGCGATGTAATAAGCTTATGGGTAAAAACGATACGGAATTTAAAGCGGACGTAACTATGAAATATAACCCCGACAGCGTGTATAACGCACCAGATTTTACATTGGAATTTGTGAATGACGAGAAAAAAGACGTATCTCAATAAAATGAGATACGTCTTTTGTTTTAAACCAAAACAGAATGACCGCATTTTTTGATAATTCTTTGGTTAAGCTCAGTTGCAAAATTGTTCATAACATTTTTGCTTGACGCACAAACCGATGTTTTAGCACCTGATTTTAATGTTATTTCCAATTTGTGATTAGAACCGGCATATAAAAACAACAAAGGTAAAATTATTGTATAGCAAGTGAGAATTGCCAAACATATATGATACCAAGTAAATACTTTTTTGATGTGCATAGCGGCTATATCGTCATATCTGACAATAGGCATTTTGTTTGCTTTTTTAGGGAATGTCTTGACTTCCATACAATCATTCTTTGCAAGAATGGTATATTGAATGTAGGTAACAATTAAAGCGAAACGCATACCTTTTGTGGTTGAAAAAGTGTATTCGGTATAGTCGTCGCTGTTGTCAACGGCTGCGTCGGAAACTGTGGGTTGTTCATAGTTTAAATCTTGTGTGCTCATTATAAATTCCTTCTTTCATTTGTATTGAATTTATAATACCATATTTAAGGATTTTAGTAATGGACCTGTGGTGATAAAATAAACCCCATCTATAAAACAGATGGGGTTTTAGATTATTTCAATGCGTCTTCGATTGCGTTAAGTTCGTCTTGCGTGAAGTCAAGATTATTTAGTGAGTTGACATTCTCAATAATCTGAGAGGCTTTTGATGCGCCAAGAAGAACACTTGTAAGTTTGCCGCCTCTCAAGTTCCATGCACAAGCCATTTGAGCAAGTGACTGACCTCTGTTTTCGGCAATCTTATTCAGCTTAACAATCTTTTCGATTTTATCGGCTGTGATGCCTTCTTTTGTAAGGAACGGTGAACTCTTTGCGGCTCTTGAGTCGGCAGGAATACCGTTTATGTATTTATTTGTAAGAAGTCCCTGTGCAAGCGGACAGAATGAGATTGAACCTATACCCTCGTCTTGTAGTACGTCCTGCAAGCCGTTTTCAATCCAGCGTTCAAACATATTGTAACGCGGTTGATGAATAACAAGCGGAGTGCCAAGTGACTTCATAATTTCAGACATTTGCTTTGTCTGTTCTGCGTTGTAGTTTGAAATACCTACATAAAGCGCCTTACCGCTTCTTACGATATGGTCAAGTGCCGACGCTGTTTCTTCCATAGGGGTGTCAGGATCGGGACGGTGATGATAGAAAATATCGACATATTCAAGTCCCATACGTTTCAAACTTTGGTCAAGACTTGCGATAAGGTATTTTCTTGAACCGTGGTCGCCGTAAGGTCCGTCCCACATACCGTAGCCTGCTTTGGTTGAGATGATTAATTCATCACGATACGGCGAAAGTTCGTGTTTCAAAACCTTACCGAAATTTTCTTCGGCACTGCCCGGATACGGACCGTAATTGTTTGCAAGGTCGAAGTGAGTAATGCCAAGGTCGAAAGCTGTTGTAAGCAAATCAACCATATTGTCGTAACTGTCGTTACTGCCAAAGTTGTGCCATAAACCAAGCGAAAAAGCAGGAAGTAACAGGCCGCTCTTTCCGCAACGGTTATATTTCATTGTTTCATATCTTTCTTTGTTTGCAATATACATTTTCAAAATCCTTTCTTATTTTATATGTTGATTTTTGCGGAGCTTCTTGAAATAATGTTTTGTTCGATTATCGAAGAAACAGCACTTTTTTTATTAATTAAATCCATCAGCATTGAAAAACAACGCTTTGCCAATTCGTCGATGTTTTGACTTACTGTAGTGATTGATGGGATAAAGTACGCAGATGAAAGCGAATCGTCAAAACCTGTGATTTGCATATCGTTTGGAATGTTAATTCCGTTTTCATATGCGGCGCTTATAATTCCCTGCGCAATTAAATCGTTGGACGTAATAATTACATCGGGGAGTGAGGTTATAATTTTCTTTGTGAACAGTCTTCTTGCGGTTTTCAGTTTGTCACCGTGCAGGCTTTCTTCTAAAAATATCACCGAAGTTGTGTCGCTGTATTTTTTTAATGCATCGGTATATCCGTTGTATCTGTTCAAAAGATTGCTTTGACCGGTCGGAGTTTCACCAACATACATAAATTTTCTGCAACCCGATTTATAAAGTGAATCAACCATTTCTTGAACGGTTTCCCTGTTGTTGAAAGTAACAGACGGAATATTGCCGACTTTTCGGTCGCCTGTAACTATAGGAATAGATTGTGCGGCGATGCTTTGTATAAGAGGAATGTCGGAATTGTCACCGATAAAAATAATACCGTCAATACGTCGCTCCAAAAGTGCTTTTATACTGTCATTCTCTGCTTTTAAATTGTGTCCGCTTTCGGTAAAAAGTACGGTATAGTCAGACATACGAGCGTATTTGAGTATCGCTGACGCACACGTTGCGTAAAATTCACCTGAAATGTCGGGGAATACAACGCCTATGCTTTTGCTTTTTTCACAACGCAGACTTCTTGCAGTTGTGTTGGGTGTGTAATGCAGTTCTTTTACGGCGTTTTTTACGCGTTTGCAAGTATCATCCGAAATTGAAGGATTATCTGAAAGTACGCGTGAAACGGTTGAAGGCGATACTTTTGCGAGTTTTGCCACATCTTTTATTGTTACTTTTTGCAATATTTCACCTCCTGTGCAATCGTTTGCGTAAATAGGCGTTTAAAATGCACAGATTAAATTTTGTATCTGTGCAATCGTTTGCATAAATAATATCATATGATTTCTAAATTGTCAACAGTTTTTGTAAAAGTGTATATTTTTAGAATATATTGTTAATCATTTAAAGTAGTTAATATTTTCACAATATTTATCAAATATTGTGAAAATGAAACAATCAGATATATTTTTAAAAATAATTACAAAAATGCTTGATTTAATAGAAAATGGGTGATATAATGACAACAACATTTATAAGAAAAATAATGAAAGGAAAGAAAATAATGCAAAAGGAAACTAAGAAAGAAAGATTTGACAGAATTTCAGAGGCAAGAAAAATTAAAATACTTGACGGAATTCGCCTGCTTGAAAACTGCTCAAACAAATCAAATTACGAATACACAAATGATGAAATAGAAAACATATTTGCAGACATTGAAAAAGCCTTACATTCGGCAAAAGCAAAATTTACGGCAGATACAAAGCAACAACGTATAGATATGTTTAAATCTGAGTTTGAAAGAGAATATACGTGGCTTAACGGATTTATGAGAAATGTTTACAGATTTGCAGATAAAGAGGCTATGATTTCTCCCGAAACAAAGACTGCTTGGACATATTCTGAACTTAATTCAGAAGCAAACCGTTTTTCAAATGCGATTTTGGACGCAGGAATAATAAAAGGCGGAGTAGTGATGTTCCAACTTTTGAATTGCCCGGAATTTGCGTTTGCATATATCGCTTGTCATAAAACAGGTACAGTAAGTTGTCCGATAAATTTCAGATTGTCAGCCGGTGAAATTGCAATAACTATTGAGGACAGCAGACCGACAGTATTTATATATGAATCAATCAACAAAGACGCTGTTGAACAGGCACTGAAACTTTCAAAATTCACACCGAAAGTGATAATTATGGTGGACGAAGGAGGAGCGGCTCCTATACCTGGTACGGTAAAATATTCGGATTTTGTGAAGAATGCATCGGCAGAAAATCCGAATTTGAATTGGAATCTTTCTATATATGATGAAACGACAAGACTTTATACATCGGGAACAACAGGCAGACCAAAGGGGGTTTGTATAACAAGTATTAACGAAGTGCTTTCGGCGCACGATGTTATGATACATTTCCCGTTCTCGTCAGAGGATAAGTCTATGAATACAACACCTTGGTTCCACAGAGGCGGTTTGCATTCGGGCGGTCTTACACCGACATTTTATGCGGGTGGCTGTGTTACGATAATGCGTAAATTTGACGCGGCTTTGACGCTTAAATATGTGGAAGATTATAAGCTTTCGTTCATAATCGGTGTACCGGCTGTTTTGGAACGTCTTACGGAGGCTCAGGAGAGAAACGGCAGAGATTTGAGTACACTTCACGGTATCGTTACAATGGGTTCGCCGCTTGAACGTGCGGCTTGTATGCGTTATCAGAGAGTGCTTACACCGAGAATATTCAATGGCTACGGAACAACCGAAACTTTCTGGAATACATTTCTTAGACCGAACGATTTACCTGAAATGGCGGGTACAGCGGGCAGAGCTTGTACTGATGATGACGTTCGAGTAGTAAAGGTATTTGAGGACAGACGTGCCGAACCTCACGAAATTGTTGCTAAAGATAATTGCGAAGTGGGTGAAGTGATTATCCGCTCACACGCAAAATCAGCGTATTTCTACTATAATAATGAGGGTGAAACGGAGCGTAAATTCCATAACGGATATTTGTACACAAACGACCTCGGTACTTGGGACGAAAATCATTTTATTACTATTGCCGGAAGAAAAGACGATATGATTATTTCACAGGGTGAAAATATTTATCCTACGCAGATTGAAGAAGTGCTTAATTCACATCCGAAAGTTGCGGACAGTATCGTTACCGCCGTTCCGGATAAAGCACACGGCGAAATTGTTACGGCATATGTCGTAAAAGCAGATGAATCGCTTACTGTTGACGAACTTGAAGAATTTTGTAAAAACAGTCCTATGATTTCAAACTATAAACGTCCGAGATATTATAGATTTACAGCGACTATACCGACAAACGTTACGGGTAAGAAACTTCATTATAAAATTAAGGAAATGGCAAAGAATGATCTTATAAACGGACTTTTAATTCGTGCATAAAGCGAAAGAACTGTGTAAAAACACAGTTCTTTTTTTGTGTGATTGTAAAATTTGTGTTGCAAAAGATAAGAAACATGATACAATAATGTTAGTGCAAATAAAAAATGGTGGGGATTATTGTGTGCAAAATAATGAAGGTTATAAAAACAGAAGATAAAGTTATTATTGATTGCCTTGTAGAAAATATGGATTTTGTGAATGCTAAGTTGTTTCAAATAATTGACGAAAATCAAAAGTCGTTTGTGACGAAAAAATTTGAAATAGACAAGCCGAGATC